>UMEA01025462.1_pt1 | contig 34751 bp, 45 predicted proteins | sample 1964621 | NCBI WGS metagenome assembly UMEA01 (sample SAMEA4836007, study PRJEB28245) | human gut metagenome | biome: gut microbiome; material: fecal sample | place: Denmark | collected 2008 | reverse complement strand
ATTGCAGATAAATATTTGTTTTGACCGCACCATGCACCAGCACGACCTAAGACATCTGCCATTTTGTCCATAATTTTTTCCTCCCTTAATTAATTTTGACATGATTATCATAACGTGACATTTTTCTTTGTTAAAGGCTTACAATGGTTTTTGTTTTTTATTTACAGCATTCTTTTTTCTTTAAAAAAATCGTGTAATTTATTTACAAAAACATAAAGAAAAAAATCATTTGTTAAAACAAATGATTTTCGTGTCATTTTATAAGTAGTCAAAAAAATACGGAAGGTATTTAATTTATTAAATAAATGACAATCTTTATTTTATATATAGGATAGAAATTGTACACCTTTTTAAAAGATTTAGAGAGTAATTTTCATTAATTCCTTTTCGGTACAATAAACGATGTAATTTATTTACAAAAAAAGATGACTTGCATCACCTTTTTTTATCTATATTATTAAAAGATAATATTTCATTATATGATTTAGTCTAAAATTGGGAAGTTACGATTTAATCGTTAAAGGGATATAACAACATTATCTTTTAATAGCAAAATTATTTATCTAATTGATAGAATGAATCAACGCCACCATATAAGCTTTGTTTTCCTAATTCATCTTCAATTCTTAATAATTGATTGTATTTAGCAATACGGTCTGTTCTTGATGCAGAACCAGTTTTAATTTGTCCAGCATTTGTAGCTACAGCAATATCAGCAATTGTTGTATCTTCTGTTTCACCAGATCTATGAGAAACAACAGCAGTATAGTTTGCTTTTTGAGCCATTTGAATAGCTTCTAATGTTTCAGTTAAAGTACCAATTTGGTTAACTTTAATTAAGATAGAGTTTGCAGTTTTCTTAGCAATACCTTCTTGTAAACGTTTTGTATTTGTTACAAAGAAGTCATCCCCTACTAATTGTACTTTTTTACCTAATTTTTCAGTTAAATATTTCCATCCTTCCCAGTCATCTTGATCAAGACCATCTTCGATAGAAATAATTGGATATTTTTCAACAAGTTCACCGTAGAAGTCAACTAACTCTTTTGAAGTAAATGTTCTATTTCCTTCACCTGGTAAAACATATTTACCATCTTTATAGAATTCTGAACTAGCAACGTCCATTGCAAGTTTAACATCTACACCTGGTTTATAACCTGCTTTTTCAATAGCTTCAATAACTGTTTGAATAGCTTCCTCATTTGATTTTAAGTTAGGCGCAAATCCACCTTCGTCACCTACAGCCGTATTTAATCCTTTATCATGTAATACAGCTTTTAAATTATGGAATACTTCAGCACCCATACGAATTGCTTCTTTGAATGTAGGAGCTGAAACTGGCATAATCATAAATTCTTGGAAATCAATGTTGTTATCAGCATGTGCCCCACCATTGATAATATTCATCATGGGTGTAGGAATAATATGAGCATTTGCTCCACCAATATAACGATATAATGGCATACCTAATGAATCAGCGGCACATTTAGCAACCGCAAGAGAAACACCTAAGATAGCATTTGCTCCAAGTTTACCTTTATTATCAGTACCATCTAAATCAATCATTGCTTGATCGATTTCTCTTTGAGCAAAAACATCATACCCTAATAATTCAGGAGCAATCACTTCGTTTACATTTTTAACAGCTTGTAAAACACCTTTACCTAAATAACGTGATTTGTCTCCATCTCTTAATTCTACTGCTTCATAAATTCCTGTAGAAGCTCCACTTGGTACGATTGCTCTACCAAAAGCTCCACATTCACTTCTAACTTCAACTTCAACAGTTGGATTTCCACGAGAGTCTAATACTTCGCGTGCTTTAATACTTTGAATTAAATCCATTTTAATACTTCCTTCTTTCATTTTTGTTTTGTTTGTGTTTGTGATTTTTGTTTGTGATCTGGTATCAATAAAAAATGATTTATTAACACGAGGTTAGCTGTAACTAACTGTCTATAAGTTAGCATATACTAACCTTGTGTGTCAACCCTTTTTGACTACTTTTTTTCAACTTCAAATACTATTTTGTTCCTTTTTTTATAAAATATTCTTTGATAGATACAAAAAAATTCCTTTTTTCATTTATTTATCTTTCTTGTTTCATTGACTTTCTTTAATCGACACTTTATAATTTGTTCAGGTGAATTCCTTCACCTGAAGGAAGAAATTTATGTAGTTTTACGTTATTTCTTTTTTAATGTTTGTGATCATTAATGTGATGAAAGGAGAAAATAAAAAATGATTTATTCACATGAAGTTGAAGAAATGTGCACTGTAAATCGTGGTGCATCACACGGATGTGCTCCTATTCCTGAAGAAGGAAAATGGGTATATTCAAGAGAAATCAAAGATATTTCTGGTTTAACACATGGTATTGGTTGGTGTGCTCCACAACAAGGTGCATGTAAACTTACTTTAAATGTTAAAGAAGGTATCATTGAAGAAGCATTAATTGAAACTGTTGGATGCTCAGGTATGACTCACTCTGCTGCTATGGCTAGTGAAGCATTAGTTGGTAAAACTTTATTAGAAGGTTTAAATACTGACTTAGTTTGTGACGCTATTAACACAGCTATGAGAGAATTATTCTTACAAATCGTTTATGGACGTACTCAATCAGCATTCTCTGAAGGTGGATTACCTGTAGGTGCTGGTCTTGAAGACTTAGGTAAAGGTTTAAGATCAATGGTAGGTACATCATACTCTACTAAATTAAAAGGACCTCGTTACTTAGAATTAACTGAAGGTTACATTACTCGTATCGCTTTAGATACAAATGATGAAATTATCGGTTACGAATTCGTTAACTTAGGTAGAATGATGGAAATGATTAAAGATGGAAAAGATGCTAATGAAGCTTTAGAAGCTGCTAAAGGTAACTACGGTAGATTCAACGATGCTGCTAAATACATCGATCCAAGAAAAGAATAATAGGAGGATACGAAAAAATGGCATTATTTGAAAGTTATGAAAGAAGAATTGATCAAATTAACGCTGCATTAGCTAAATATGATATCAAATCAATCGAAGAAGCAAAAGCTATTTGTGATGAAAAAGGTATCAACGTTTATGATATCGTAAAATCTACACAACCAATTTGTTTCGAAAATGCTTGTTGGGCATATACAGTTGGTGCTGCTATGGCAATTAAAAATGGTGATACTAAAGCAGAAGATGCTGCTAAAACAATCGGTGTTGGATTACAATCATTCTGTATTCCAGGATCTGTTGCTGATGATCGTAAAGTAGGTTTAGGTCATGGTAACTTAGGAGCAATGTTATTAAACGAAAATACTCAATGTTTCGCATTCTTAGCTGGACATGAATCTTTCGCTGCTGCTGAAGGTGCAATCAAAATTGCTGAAAAAGCTAACAAAGTTAGAAAAAATCCATTAAGAGTTATCTTAAATGGTTTAGGAAAAGATGCTGCTAAAATCATCTCAAGAATCAATGGTTTCACTTATGTAGAAACTCAATTCGATTATTTCACTGGAGAAGTTAAAGAAGTATCTAGAACTGCTTATAGTGATGGTCCACGTGCTAAAGTTAACTGCTATGGTGCAGATGACGTACGTGAAGGTGTTGCTATCATGCATAAAGAAGGTGTAGATGTATCAATCACTGGTAACTCTACTAACCCTACTCGTTTCCAACATCCAGTTGCTGGAACATATAAAAAAGAATGTATCGAACAAGGTAAAAAATACTTCTCAGTTGCATCTGGTGGTGGAACTGGACGTACTTTACATCCTGATAACATGGCTGCTGGTCCTGCTTCATATGGTATGACTGATACTATGGGACGTATGCATAGTGATGCTCAATTCGCTGGTTCTTCATCAGTTCCTGCTCACGTAGAAATGATGGGATTAATCGGTATGGGTAACAACCCAATGGTTGGAGCTACTGTTGCAGTTGCTGTTGCTATCGAAGAAGCTTGTAAATAATTCATAAATTCAAATTAAAAAGTCTTGATTTTATCAAGGCTTTTTTCATTTCTATATTTTTATTTCACAAAGCATAGCACCTCCTATTCTTTATTGTTTTTTGGGTTGTTTTTTATTTGCCATATTTTTGCCAACTTTTTGCCAACCCGCTAGATTTTATAGCATAAAAAAAAGAACCTACCCAAATTAATGAGTAGGTCTTTCTGTTTAGCTAATAAATAAAGTTGTTGAAACATTTTTTGAAGAATAGATAATATTACTTTTTGCTTTTTTTATTAACTAATACAATGAATGTGCATATATATTATACATCAATTTACACTTTTTTCAAATAGTCCCCACTTACCCAACCACTAGGAATACGAGCAAAACCATTTTTCCACTCTTTTACTGTGACACGAGTACCATATCTTAATGCTCCGTTTGATTTAGCATGTTCTTGTGCATTTTTAGTTAATTTGTTTTTAGGAACAATATCGTAATTAGTCCCTGCACCTTCTCTTACGTATAAGCCTGATTTAGCTGTAACTTTATATGTTCCTAAAGATTTAGAAGATTTCTTTTGATTGTAAACAGACTCTAATTTTGCTTTAGATTTTGACCCGTATTTTCCATCTACAGTTAAACCATAATCTCCTTGGAATTTTCTTAACGCTTTATCAGAGCCACTTCCGAAATCTCCATCGGCTCCATACGATCCGCAAGAATATCCACAAGCAATCAACATTGTTTGCATTGTTTTAACACCATTACCTTTATCGCCTTTAGAAAGATATGATTTAGTTGCTGTAGAAGTATTGGAAGTAGTGGCTGTACTTCTTGCTCTACCGCTTACTACAATAACTGTATGACCTTTAGTTTTAGTTACAAGAATATCACCATTGTATAGCATTCCTTCACCAGTAACAGATTTTTTAGCTTCAAACAAGCCACTTGCTTCTAATACACTAGCTTCATTAGCTGTTGTGATATTCCCAACGTCTTTGCCAGTAGCTTGAATGATACAAGCTCTAACAAGTGAAGAACAGTCACATTCAGTAGCTGTAGCAATTTTATCTAATGAACCATATTTTTTTAATTGAGTGATAACTCCGTTTCTTTCATTTTGATCATATCCAATTTTATTATTGTCACAAGCTTGTTTCATAGCAGTAGCAAGAGCATTTGCATGAGCTACACTTTTTGGTCGAAAAATGTACCAACCTTTTTTATGTGTATAGTATGCTTGTGTTGAGACTTCTTTTCCTGTTTGATCGCCAGCCTTTCCATTTTTTAGATTACCGTTTTCATCAATTCTAGCTGAACCTACAATTAAACTCATATTTCATTACCTCCTTAATTAATTTTCTTCCACGTGTTTAATTGAATACCGAACACAACATTCATGTTCAATACAACATCCTCGATACTTTTCCCAATCCTTGCAGAAATAAGCAATGTCAGCTTGACCTAATAACTTAACGGACTCGCCTAAATACCATAATGGAGTTTTAGGCTCACCATCAAAGAACGAATCAATCACTTCAATTTCTTTATCAGGAAATAATTCTTTTACATTGCATAGCACCCTTTCTCTTTCATCTAGGATTTCTTTATCTGTTTTTCCTGCCATTGGTTGACTAATGAATAGTTTCATTTATAACATCCTCCTATTCAAAAAATACCCAGTCATCCGCTAACATATCTGTTTGTGATGGTGCCCAAGGTACAATATTTTTCTTTGCATCTAGATTATCAGTTTGTAAATTAGATGAATCTATACAAACAAAAGGATTTGTTGTTGCATCTGTTTCACATAAATGAATAAAAATTCCTTTACCGTTCCAACCTTTTCTAGCAAGCTTCATTCCTCTTTTTAGATATTTGATAGCTTCATCAAAACCAAAAGTAGCTTCTCCACCTAGTTCGGGACAGTTTTTTTCATCAGCGAGAACCCATCCATCATCAAGAATATTAGATAACGTATAGATAACTCTTTCAGTTTCTCTAATATCCATTTCTTTTCCATCTTTTGTATGCATGATTACTGTTTTCTTTTCATCATCCCAATACCAATAACCATCCCATGAAAGGAGCTTAATTTTTGCTCCATTTTTCATTAATTCAAAAGCTCTTTTAAATTTCATTGTTTTCTCCTCCTTGTAATATAAAAGAGAGCTATTCGCTCTCTTCATCATCTTTATTTAGTTGTTCTAATGCGTTTCTAATCTTATTAGGAATTGGAATTCCAATGTTTGCTACATTTTCTAATAAACTAATCCCCTCATTTGCAATATAGAAATAACATACAAGCGTTCTGAACACCCAATTTCCAGTACCTAAAATACGATCTAACATTACACCAATGATTAATACAACTAAAATCATTAGCTTTTTAACTAAACCTTTGAAACCAACTTCACTGTTTAATTGATTGCTGATAAATGCGTATAATACACCAGTAACATAATCTAAAATCATAAATACAATTAAAACTTGTAAAGCTAAATCCCAACTACCAAATAAATAAGTAAAAAAAGTAGCAATGATTGCTACTAACGTATTAAAACATTTTTCCATCTTCTTCATTTTCCTCACCTTCTACAATATCAGTATCTTCAATTGGATCCAATTCAGTTGGAACATCCTCAACTTCATACCATTCATCAATGGTTTCTAAATCTTCATCTTTTAAAACACCTTTTGAATACCATTTAAGAGCATATTGTCTTACTTGGTATTCATCAGTGTTAATTTTCATTCCTTCTAATGTTTTCATTACAAAGCCATGTAAATTAAATGCCATTATAATTCCTCCTCACTTGTGCTTGTTATAATCACTTCTGCAAGTTCCTTAAATTTGTTGTCAATGTATGTTTTCGTATCTGCAATGTATTCTAAATCAACAATTGGATAAACATCACTCGCCTCAAACATTACATTTGTCGTTGTAACATACGTTTGAAGCTCCTTGAGTTGTGATAACAACTCTGCAGGTATATCTTCTTCTGTAGGTGTTGCAAGTTGATAGTAAACTGTAATTGGGTTTTTATTGAGCCATGTTTTAAAATCATTTAAAGACGTAATCTCATTATACGAAACGTATATGTTAGTACTTGAAACATAAAAAAGATGGTTATGTGACATTACACCGTCAGTCCATAGATTTGTAAATTTAAACATATTGCTTTTACAATAGGGGTTTATATTTTCTATCGATAGAATAGAATTGCGAAATAGGTACAAATAAACACGACGGGAACCATCAGGAGGACTTAATCTTATATCTTCATCATCACTTCCATCAAAAGTTATTACTCCTATGTTTCTTACAATCTTGCCTCTGTTAAAATCAATGTAATCATATACATCACTTAGCTTATAAAGAGGGTTTTGAAGAGTGTAGTTTAAAAGCGATTGACCTTGATATGGAGTGTACAAATACAAATCATTTTCGTTCCTACAAATCATATAGGGTAAAACTAAATCATTAAAAGTTCCATATCCAGGATATACATATAACGAAAGTTTAATTTTTGCTTTTTCTTTTAATACTAATTTGAAATTATTAGTAGTGATATAGCCAATAATTACATCGTTTTTATATAATACGACTTGATAGCGTGAATTTGATGCGCCTTTTATTCCATTGATATAATATGTTCCTGCTTGCAAAGTATCAGAATATATAAATGTATACCAACTTGAAGCAGTACATTTGCCGTTTACATGAATACCATCGTTCATTAAATTAAATGTAATTCCATAACCAGTTCTAGGATAACTACCATGTGGTTTTAGTAAATTCTTTCCGCTCATTACTCCACTTAACTCATTAACCGCTTTAATTTCTTGTGGATATTCAGGTGAAGGAGAAGGTTTGCCACCAGTATATGGCTCATAATCATCATATGTTACGTTTAAATCTGTTGTAATCATTGGCTTAATAACCGAATTATTTAATACAACGCCTTTAATTACAACAAAATAAATAAGTGTGTTTAACTTATCTTCAGATGGCGTGTAAGTTGCGCCATTACCAATGTCAAAAAACAATCCCCCGTTAGGCTCGATATGATATAATGTGTCAACACTACCACCTTTAGGGCATCCTACAAACTTATAAGTTATGCCTTTCTTGAAATCAAATACTCCAAGAGCTATATTTGTCCATGAGGTTGCTGTTCCATTTGCAATGATTACTTTATTGTCATTATCATATGTCAAAGTGATACCATTTACAGTTTGTGTTTGTTTGTATATTAATAATAAATTCTTACCAGTAGTTTGAATTTGTTCACTGTTTCCTCTGATAATCATATTGTTCAATCTTCTATTTGAACTATCATTGATTTGAGCATATCCATCTTCGGTAGTTACTTTTTCAATAATACCATTTGCTGTACCGTTGATTGCCAAAGCATCTTGTGAAGCTTGTTCCATGTACTGTTTTGCTAGATCACGTGCATCATTTGTTTTCTTGACATTTTCATCAATAGTGCTCAATCCTTTTTCAATTGCCTCTGCGCTGTTATTAAAAACCGACTTGATTTCGTTCATATCTTTTGCACAAATCTTGTATTCATCATCCTGCCCTTGCGTTTGAAAATCCTTTTTATCCTTATAAGTAATTTTAGGTATTTGCAATGTCGCCAAAATTAATCACCCTCTTTAATGATAGAAGATAAATTCATAAGTTCCTGCATAGTTGGATTGAACTTGCTCACTTCTTCAAGAGAAAGCTTGTCAACTTCAATATCAATATCAAGTGATAATAATTTCAAATAATCTTCATTGTTTACATCTAATGAAATATTTCCTTTATCATCTTTTTTGCCTTTTTCTTTGATAAGCAATTGTACTTGATTATTAAATAATGCATAAGCTTCATCTATCTTCTTTGTATATTTTGCTAACTCCCACTTTAAAGCAATATCACTTTGATGGTTTCCTAAACTTAAAAGAGCTGAATTAACAGCTCCTAAATCTTTATTTTTTAATGTGATCATATTTCTATTCTCCTAAAAGTTCATCTTCGATTTTACGCATTTCAGCAGTAAAGGCATCTTGTTGCTTTCTACATTCTTCAATATCAGCCTTATAAAGCTCTCTATTGATGATTGCTACATTTGTACCACCAATCATATTTCCTGCGTTATCAAAGCCTTGTGACAAGTTCATGATGATTTTACCATCTTCGTTTTTTACTTCACCTTTGTAGTTTCTAGTGTGTTTAATAACTAATTCCATTTTCTTCTAACCTTCTTTCTAACATATCTACTTTTGCTGATAATTCTTGGATTGCTTTTGAGAGTAAAGGAGTTATCGTATTATTACATACTTGATACATAACAGAGCCATCTTCTTGCTCAATTGGGATAACATAATCTTCATCTATTTGTTGAAGTTCTTGTGCTATATATCCGCACTTGACATGGCCTTCTTTGTTGGTCCAGTCAAAATCAACATGTCTAATTGCATTTACTCTATCTAGAGCATTAATAGAACTATCCACTATATTTGTTTTTAATCTAGCGTCTGAAAGCCATACTGAAATTCCCCACCTTGTCGAGTTGACTGTTGTGATTTCAACGTATTCGCCATTGGAACGAGGAACCCATTTTAACCAGTTTACATAATCTGACATAACACCCTGCCATACAGCATCACTTGTTGAATACATAATAGGCGAGTTTCCAGCAACCATAATAGTAGATAATGATAGTTTTCCACCATATGAGCCTAGTGTGCTTGCATTGCTTCCGTCAATATCAATACCGTATTCATCAATAGATAAGAAGCTATCTTCCTCACCTAGAACTTTAAAATGAATTCCAAGTCCTCCACTTCCAGTATCTTGAATTCCTTCGATATGAATACCCGTTTCATTAAGCTCAAGAGATTGTCCATTTTCAGTATTTTTAAAGCTGATAGCTGAACCAGTAATCTTTGAACCGACGATATTTCCTGTAACTGTCAAGTTCCCTTCATCATCTGTATAAAATACTTTTTCTTCTGATGCATTAGTAATATCCAAAGCACCATTTTTGATGTGTGCTCCTTTATTGTCTAATGTAAAAGAAGTGGTAGAAATAGCATCATCTTTACTTAATTGCTCATTTACAGCTAAAACAATGTTTTTAGGTTGTAAAGCAATTTCTGTATTATTGACTCTGCTTTCAACAGTTTCAATCTTTTCAATAGCTCCATTGACATTTTTCTCAATAGTTGTTGTCTTTTCTTCTTGATCAACAGCTTTTAAAGATAAAGTGTTAACAGTTGACTCTATTTCAGTATATTTTTCTACCGTTTGATTGACTGTTGCTGTTATCTTGTTCAAAGACTCTTTGTTGTTTGACACGTCTCCTTCAATGGTATCAATACTTCCATTAATACTTGAAATATCTCCTTTGGCATCCGTTAAGTCGCTAGAAATATTTGTTACATTTTGAGTAATCGTAGCAACATTTTCTTCTGTATGTGCTGTTCTTATCGTCAAGTTTTCGATAGTTTCGATTATTGCACTATAGTTGTTTTGAGTTTCAATGATTTTAGCTTGTATGCTATCTTTATTTGTAAATACTCTTTCATTCATACTATCGACATTTAAGCCGATAGTATCCATTTCTTTCTTCAATCCATCAACATTTGTCGTGATGCTGATTGTGTCTTGCTCTTGCTTTTCTACTCTAGCTGTTAATTTTTCGATAGTCGTTTCAATTCCTGCATATTGAGTAATAAGAACTTGAACGTTGTCTCTAATCGTGCTCATATCGTATTCAAAGCCTGTTGGAGTTGTTCCAAACTCAACTTTAGGGTTTGATGCAACAGCTTTTTCAGCATTGACATCTACAATCATTCGCAAATTAGAAACACTTACAATATCTTCATCTTCAAGCTTGTAATGTGCCCATATTCTCTTATCAACATTGTTCGTGCTTGTTTGCAATAAATATTGAAGATCATATTGTCCTAAATACCAGTATAAAGAATATGTCTTTTTGACGTCATTTTTATAAGTAACATCAAATTCAACACCGACTCTATTTCCTAAACTCAAATATCCATTCAAAACATAAACAGATAAAGAAATAACAATGTCCTTACCTTTTAGATAATTTTTTGTAATTCCTAAAGATGGAATGGAATAAGTTGCTCTTTCTAAATCCTCGCTTGTTTTAATCAATGAATATTCGCAGTTGTCAAAGATATTTCCACTTCCTGCTTCAATCAAATAAACACTTTGAGTAATCTTTTCTAATTGAGCTGTAATATCTTTGCTAGAAATGACTAATTGTCCGACCTCACTTTTTGTATCATCAATATCTTTTGCTATGATTGTGATTTTGTTGTTTGCTTGGTCTAGTTCAGTTTGTACTCTTTTTATTTTAACTGTTGTATCTGCTCTGTTGGTAACACTTTCAACCGCTTGTGTTTCAAGCTTCCCTTCTGCGTTCATGATATTGTATTCAGCGTTGTAATAATCAATATCAATAGACATCAACATAAAATAGTAAGTATCTTCATCATCATAATACTTAATAATATCTCCTACTGTCGAACCTATGATTTCAGGTGATTTAAGACTCTCCATTGTCATAATAGACAAGCCAATAATATTTGTCGCAATAGCCTTAACTTGTTCTTGTGTCTCAATATACGAGTTGTCAGCCATCAAATAATAAGATTGTCCTTCATCTGTTCCATATTCAAGAACGCTCCCTACTCCATTATCGAATATTACTTTAGAAATAGTAAATTCTTCAATAGTAGCAAATTCTTCTACACCCTCATATTCAGGCAAATCAAACTTCTTTTCTTTTGATAACCTCTTAAAAACAATGTTTCCTTCTTCATCTGCAAAACAGTTACAAGCTGAAAATTCAGCTATGAACATTAAATAATTTCTAATAGATAATGTGTTGTCTTTCCATCCAACTGGTGTATCTAAAACCTTTTGTGGAACTTCATCATAAATAATAGGACAAGAAATCATTCCACTCATTTCATCTAATTGCCCTTTGATTGTTGAAGGGTATTCAATGGCCGAGTTATAAGCAACGTTAGAAAGAATGACATTGTCGTATAGTGTAATTTCTAACTCGCTTGTCATTCTTTCAGGCTTTTCATAAATCCTAAAAACACCTAATTTGTTGTCATTGTCGTAAATCTCGAATTCTTGATCTAATATATCGTTAAAAGCATTTGAGCTGTTATCAACACTTAACTTAACTTGTTTTGAAGAAACGTTTCCGATAATTGTATTATCTGAAAAAGAAATAGAGCTTTCCATTGCTGTGACATATTCAGCATAATCAATACCATTTGAAAGTATCTTATACATGTTTCTTAAACCTCAATCAAATTAAAAGACAATGTTGTTTTTGTACCACTAACAGTTTCATAATCTTCTGTTGAGCGGTCACTACAATACATTGTCTTTGTAACTCTTTCTCTCTTGTATCTATCGTAGACTTCAACTTGAAACTCTTGAGGGTCAAGCAATCCAAGAACTAAATCCACATAGTCAGCATCTCTATTTTCCATAGAGCACTCAATTTTTAAACAGTTCTTTCTAATTCTATTTCTTTTTAATATTCCAGTTTTCCAACTTCTTGTCGCTTCTGCATCCAAGTCAAAATAAGTATCTTTTTTAGAGGAAAGGCTAATTGTAATACCACTAATTGTAATGTCGTGTCTTCTTTCACTTGCCATATTAAGTACCAAATATTACCTTTCCCGTTTTCATCAACGACTCTTTGTTTGCGTTTTGAACTTCCTCCGCAATTTTCTTTTTACCGATATATACTTGAACAACATTGTTTCCATTGTTATTAGACTCTCCCATCGCTTCCTTAACAGCTCTATATACACCACTTTGAATACCTTGAACAATTTGCTCATTGTTTGCTACAGCGGTTTTACCATTTGTGAATTTACCAACTAATTCCCCGTGGTTTGCCATGAACATTCCGTCTTCTGGGAAACCACCAGTAGCAAAGTGAGGTAATCTCATTGTGATTGTTGAAACAACTCTTGATACAGTGCTTGAAATTGAATTAACAACACTACTCAAACTATTCCAATCTAAAGCTGTATGAACTTTAACATTAGGGTTACAAGCTCTTGCTCTACTTTCAATTTGACCGATAATTCTTAATGTTTCAGCATCTGTAGCTCCACCATTTCTTGCTAAAGCATTTGCTAATTTTTGACAATATTGAAGTCCTGATTTATCACCAGTTTGTTGGAACATATTCAAAGCTTCATCTAATTTTGCTTTTTGATAAGAATTCAATTTAGACATTTGAATTGATGTTTGGCTTGACATGTTGGCCCATTTAGAAGCTTCCAAGTTAGCTATTTTGTTTTTGTTTGAAACATAGTTGTTGTATTCTTCTTGTAATTGAGCTTTTTCAGTTGCATTAAGTTTGACTCCTGCATCTGTTAATTTAGCTAACATTTCATCATATGTCATACCGTGCTTTTTAGCTTTTGCTACCATATGTTGAATAATAAGATTAGTAGCTTCTTCATTTGATTTAACCTCTTTAGAATTCATATCTGCGTTATTTTTTACATATTCTGAATGTTTGGATGTTAGATCAACAAGTCCTTGTGCCATTGACTTCCATGTTGCTTTAGAGTCGTTGCCCATCTTTTCATAGTCTGCAACAATACTTTTTGCCATGTCTTTTACATCACCACTTGTAGCTTTAACAGCTTTATCGTAGTCGGTAATAGATTTCTTGTTGGTATCAAAAGCTTTTTGTGCACTCTTAACATTTTTTTCAAGTTGGGCATTAGTAGTTGTTAAATCGCTAATTTGACCTGCTAATTTTTTATATTCAGCAACTTCTGAACTTGTCATAGATGCACCTTTTTTAGTCAATTCAGCAAAATGTTCTTTCTTTTGATTTAATTTTTCAGTATTACTAGCTAATTCCCTTTTTGCGGTAGATAGAGCAACACTTAAATCTTTTTCTTGTTTTAAAGCTTTGACATAAGCATCATAATGAGCTTCTACTCTCGCTTTTAACTTCATGGACTCAATAGTTTGGTCTAATGCTGTTTTTTCATCTTTCCAATTCTTGATAACACCATCTTGAATAGTAATGTTAGTACCAAGTTTTGAGTTGATTTGGTCAATTAAGTTTTGTGCTACTTCTTGCGAACCGTTAACCTTACCGTTAGAGTCCACCATTTCATCAAGTTTAGAAATCGCTCTTTCAACAGCATAGTATTCGCTGTCTATAGTAGCAATTTTATCTCTTGTTACTTTTTGATTTTCTTGTGTCTTTTTAGTAACGTTATCCAATTCTTTTTGCTGATCTTTAAGTTTATTGATGTATTCAGCGGTTGCACCAGTTGTACCGTTGTAATCTCTTGTAAGATACATTAAGACACCTGATACAGCAGTAATTCCTACAACCGTTAAACCTAAAGGAGAAGTTAATGCAGATAACCCTTTAGCAAATAAACCAACAGCACCAGTAGAAGTTGATGCCATATCTCTTAATTTTCCAAAGATAGAAGCTGTGTTGCTCATAGGTGTGCTTCCTGCTGTAAGAGTGGTCCATAAACTAGATAAGATGTTTTTAGCATCTTTAAATGTACTTCCAGTAGACTGTGCAGATTTTATTAGATTTCTAAAAGTTGCTTCAATCTTTGCACCAAATTTAGTATCTTCTAAAGTGAGTAAAGCCCCTTTAGCTAAACCTATAGCCCCTTTGAAATCTTTGAATTCATCTACCCACTTTTTAACCCATAAAACAATTTGTGCTCCTTTGCATAAAGCAAACATAGTTGTAAGAGCTGTACATACAAGAGAAACCGCATTTTTGTTTTCTGCAAATGCTTTTGTAACATCTGCAAGTAAACCTACAAGACTACCAAATAAGCCTAAAATCTTACCTAAAACCTTACCTAATGTCGGTGCAATATCATCTGCGAACCATTTAAGAATAGGCTTAACAAAGTTATCATTAATTGATGTGCCTAAATCAATGATTGCATTAGCTAATCTAATGAGTTGTTCAAATAAAACATTTCCTCCGTTATCCCAAATTCCTTTAAATAATTTAGAGATACCATCAAAGGCAATCGCAAGATCATCTAAAAGAGAAAAGAATAATGAACTTACCGACTCAACACTTTCAGGCAATCGTTTTAAAACAATGCCGAAAGCATCTTCTACGATTGAACCAAAATTAGAAAATCCGCTTTGAAACCTAGAAAGAATTGACTCACCGTATTTATTCCAAGAAACATCCATAGGCTTAAAGATATTTTCGTTTACATACCCACCTACGATTTTTCCCCACTCAATTAATCTGTCTCGAATATCGTTAGCTTTCATTCTAACTTTGTCGAGCATATCGTCATATTCACCGATAGCCTTTAAAAGTCTAGGGTCAACACCTGCACTTCCTAAACCTCCACTATCACTTGAACTACCATTTCCACTTGAACTTTCACTTGTAGAAGTAATGACATTTAATTCATCAAGTCCTGATAATTGCTCTTTGATTTCTTTTGTTTTCTTTTTAGTATCATCCAACTTATCATTGACATCACTAACACTATCCCCTACACCATCTATTGAGTCGGCAGAGTCTCCAAAAGCTTGGTCAAAATAAGTTTGTCCGCTACTTGCATAATCTTCTACGCTATAGCCTAAAAATAAAGCAAGCCATTTAACAGCTTCTTTAATAGCCATAATAAAACCATTGATATAAGGAAGAACCTTACCGATAGTTCCATAGAATACAGAGCCTAACCAACGACCTACTTCTTGAATTTGTTCTTGAAGTACCCTTAATTGGTTGGCAGGACTCTCAATTGTTCTTGCAAAATCTCCAAATGCACTAGAGTTAGCCATTTGTTGTTGCAATGAATATATAATTAATAATCTTTTTTCAATTTCACTTAAATCACTTACTTCTTTATCGTAGATACCTGCTTGTTGTAAATAATCGCTCAATACATTTTGAGTAATATCGTAACCGCTCGTACTACGAATAGGTCTAACTTGTCTTGATAATGCACTTTGGAACTTTTGAGCACTATTCTCCATTTCAACGTTGTAAAGAGAAGCATAGTCAATAGACATCAATGTTAATGTCTCGCTTAATTTCTCTGTAACGTCATTGCTCATACCACCTAATGCACTCAACATATTTTTGTATGTTGCTTGATAATTCATCATAGATGCCTGAGCTGTTCCGAAAGCTTCGGACAATTTATCTTGGAAAGTCATTGCTTGACTTGTTAAATCGCCCATTGCATTAGCGAATAAGTTGACTGTTTCAGTATAATCAACCGATTTTTCAATAATGCCACCAATCCCTTGCATGACTGGTTTTAATGTATTAAACATGAAATACATTTTTCCTAGGTCAAAACCTTTATGTAAACCGTTTGTAGCTTCTTTTATTTGTTTTGACAAACCACCCATGCTTGAACTAGCTCTTTTTGCATCACTAGACAAGTTTTTGATTTTAGAAGTGTTTACTTTGGATAATGATCTGTTAATACTTGAACTATCAACACCAAGCTTTTTCATACTCTTTTGAGTTTCTTTTAATTTTTTGTTCAAAAGATTTGCACTTTGTATTGCTTTGTCAATCTTTGTTGAAATAACAACACCAATATCCGTTTGATTGTCCATAAATACACCTCCTTATAAAAAAAGAGATAACAAAAAAAGAGATAGTTAGAATTACACCCAATAATTCAATCTATCTCTGTATCTTTTTTCTCTCTCTTCTTCTGTTATTTCATGTTTTTCTTTCTCCTTCAACCTATCTAAATTCATAAAATCTATAGGCTTATTTCTATAAGGTATTGTGTCTATGTCCTTTGGTTTGAAACCACTAAATCCGTTGTGGCAAAGAACGGGCATAATTGTTGTTGAGACTTCATAAAGGGCATCTAGGATATATTTACCCTCTATCCACTTTTCTCTGCTCAAACGATTAAAATAAGCTTTTTGATATGCTTTGAAATATTCTTCATCATAAAACCAAAACATATCAACGCTCATTCCATATTCTAAAGCGAGAGGAAGAAATTCCATCAAATAGTATTCTTCCTCTGTTGAGTATTTTTTTCTTACTTCAAATTCTTTTAGTTCATTTTGGATTTCTTCGAGTTTTTCTTCGAGGGTGAGGTTTCTTTCTTTTTGAATTTTGCTTCCGCCTTCGTCATTTCCTCGAATACTGAAAAAGCTTTTTGCTTCGCTTCCTCCAACATTTCAAATACTTTTAAATCACCCATTTTTTCTTCCATGTCATAGATAATGTCGTCAAATAATTCTCTAGATAAATTGCCTTTGAATTTTCTAGTATTTTTCAAGATCACATACATAGTATCTAACGTTGTTAATTCAGCATTATCTAAAACGATAGACATAGCTTGGGTTTTGTCTGCTACTTCTGTTAGTTTTTGTTCTAAAAGAGAAGCCAATTCTGCTTTTTCTTCGCTTTCAGGCATTACATCAATTTTAGCACCTTCAATTTCTAAATTTTTAATGTCTGTCATTAATTCTAGATAATCACCTGCACTAAAATCTTTAACACCTTTCATTTGTAAATCTTTTAATTCTGCTCTAGCTTTATTTGTAGTTTCAAAAACATAGTTTTCACCGTTATATTCATATTCAAATAACTTCATAATTCATATCCTCCAATTCTAATACTAAAAAAGACTACTTAACAATTACTAAAATTGTTGTAGTCCATGGTGCGTATTCTTCTTTAGACGCTTCTAATTCAACAATACAGCTACCTTTAGCAACTGGTGTAATAACTAAATTGCCACCAGTACAAGTAACTGTTGCAACACTAGGAGTTAAAGAAGTAGCTTTCACTGTACCATCAGCAGGAATTAACTCAACTGTTGCCTTGAAAGTTTGGTCTTTACTAGCGCTATTTAAATAAACAACACTTTCAATTTCCGAACTAAAATGACATGTAGGTTGAATTAAATCGTAACAGTTTTCAATAAATCCCTCAAATGATTTTGGAACAATTTTCATTGTTGCTTTTTCAGGGTTATCACTTGTAGAGTCTTGTGAAGTAATTGAAACTGTACCAGTAAATCTTTCTGCTGAATAATCAGGAGACACTTTTAAGAATTCTAAAGTCTTACCTTCAAGAGCTTTGATACGTCTCATATTGTCTCGGTGGTTATATACATCAACTTCTTTTTCATCTAATGTAACTTTACCGTTGATTTTACCTTTAGTTGTTGATGTAGTGACATCAAATTCAATACTTTCAGGGTTGCTTGCAATAGAAGGCACTGTTTCTAAAGGTAATAATAAAGAAAACTTACCGCTTCCATTTTTATAATATAAAGCACTACCAATACCCGTAATAACACGACTATCGCCAAATTCTTCATATAATTGCATTGTACTTCCTCCTTTTTTAATAGATCATATTTTTTGTTCTGTTAATTTTTACTGTATATCGCATAACAATTCGATATACGTTTTTATCCACGTTCGGTGTTGGCGAGTCGTATGTTCTTTTTAAACCGCACATGACACCCATATATTCATTGACTAACTTATGCAATTCATTTGCTACAATCATTGCATCCACCATTCCTCCATCAAATTCAAGGTTTATCGTACTAATTTCAACAGTTAGAGATAACATGTCAATTTGTTCATAAAAACCTAAATTTGCAATATTTGTATTATTTGACACAGACAATACAACAAGTGGGAAAATGGACTCCTTCGCTTTTTTTGAAATATATGGTGCATAAACACTTTTACTGCTAACATATGATTTTAAGCCTTGAAACAGCTTTTCAAAGTAATCATCCATTATTTAAGCACCTCCCCCATAACATCATTAAAAGCTTTATCCCAAATTGTCTTATATGTTCCTGCACTCCAATAAACGTCTATTGCATTTTGCATAAAGAAATGTGGTTTTGTCCCGTGTGTAAACCTCAACACACCGTCCTTGTCTTTGAATAACCAACCGCCTTGTCTTCCATCACCTTTACTAGCAAATTCACCAGTTCCAAACTCTACGTAACAAGCATACATGGCATGGTTGATAAGCTCTCCGTAGAAATTTGACCATTGCTTTGTAAAGCTATGTTTCAACGTTCCCGTTACTTGATACCATTCACTTGAACCAGTAGTATTATCAATATTTTCTTTTGCTAGGTTTTCTAAAAAATCAAGAGAATATTGAATAAATGTTTTGCTTACTAAAGGCAATCTTTTTGAATACTCTTGTAGCACATCCATGACGTGCTGTATTCCTTGTTGACTTAATTCAACGTTGATTTGATACTTCATAGTGATTAGGCTTGTTTAGGAGTTTTAGGAGTTTTTTCTACATCTTCTTTTTCGTCTAAAATCTCCCATTCTTTAGTGGATAAATAATCAGCTACAATTTTATCTTCAACATCTTTTACAACTTTCGTTTTAATGTTTCTTAATTTCATACTTATTCACTACCTTTCGATATTTTTTGAAAATAAATACATATCTTTTTGTTTTGATTTCTAACCGAGTCTATCAAGTAGTTAGCTTTGCTACCATATGTCTTTTCACCTTCGGGAGTAACTCCATCTAAATAAACTTTGTCTCCTTCATGAAAAACATTGTTAAATATTCTTTTGCTTAAAAACGTCTTATAAGTCTTTGTGACTTTCTCTCCATAAGCTGTTACATCACTGTATCCATCTAAAGGAGAAACACAACAAAACAATTTTTTAGGCTCTAAATATTTTTTATTTCCGTAATCGTCTAACTTACTTTCGGTATCTTTTTGAGCAATATAGACAACATCATCAAACGATCTTTTAGCTTGATTAAAACTATCCCTCATTTTGGATAACCAACCATAGGGAATAATTCCAACACTAAAGCTCTCGAAAGATTTTCACGTTGAAATGTATATCTGATATTACCTTCTTGATACTCTTTAACACCTATCATCCCATCATCTGTACGTTGGATGATTTCAACACAAGCTCTCTTTATCCAGTTTGCATCAACCTTTGTAAATGTTTCTAATTCAAGTTGGTTAGATAATCGTTTAAACATTGATATACAATCTTCTACAGCATCCTCTAACTCCTCGTTAGATTTATCATCCTCACTGTATTTAATACGGAGTTTCTCAACAACGTAAGATATTACATCTTCTTCCGTCATAACGAATACCTCCTTTTATTCTTTTTTTGTTCTGTTAGGGATAGTAGAAATCGTTTTGTTTGTCTTTTTAACGATCTTTTGATTTTCTTCATCCCAAGTATCTACATACGCAATACCTAATCTTTGTTTAATTTCATCTTCTGTATAAATACAGTTAAATGTTGCATCCTTATCTAATCTTGCTGGGTTTTTAAAATCAACCGTTGTTACTTCGGCACTTAATGAACAAGGAAAAACCTTACTACCATTAGTGTAATAAGGCTTTTCGTTTACTAATATGTATGCCATAGATTAACCGTTTGAAATGATTTCAGCAATCGCAACATTTCTATGGTTGAATTTTAATTCCCAGTTAGCTGAGTTAGCTAATTCTTCACGAGTTGGTGACTCTTCGACAATGTTGTCGGCTTTAATTGAGAATCCGTTTGGATGCATAACTCTAGCTTGTTTAGTGTAAAGCATTGAAACCCCACCTAATTTTTCAGGGTCATAATCAGTATCGTATGGATGAGACACTTTCTTTTCAGCTTTTAAGAATGTTCCTCTACCTACCATGTATGAATGATATACAGGGAATTCAGGTTTAGTATTGTCAACTGTTAAATCATCACATTCAAAAATAATCATATCGCCAATTTGTTTTAATTCTATTTGTTGAACGGCATTAGGAACTGTATATTTAATGTTTTGAGCGATATTTAATTCAACTAAACGAGTAGCTACTGTTGAGTGACAAATGAATAAAGTGAAATCTCTACGTTTGTCTCCAATTGCTTTTTGACTAGCTCTTAATGGTGTATTTAAGTCGATTTTATTTGCATCAGTAATACTTCCGCTAGTTACAGATAAATCAGTTTTATGGGTTTTCATTTCAGTAACACCCATAATACCTTTAATGGTAGCTACTAAATCTTTTTGCCATTGGTAAGTCCAATAAGGAACAACTAATTTTGTAGCTAAATTTTGTAAAGGTGACTTTCCGCTTAAATATCTAACAAAGTCAACTTCTTTCCAAGCTTTCATTCTTGAAATAGCCATGAAAATTTGTTTGTTAGTAGTTAATTCAGTAGGTGTGTTGTCAGTTTTACCATCATAATTTAATGCATCGCCTTCGTTGTCGATTGGATTAAAAAACGGAGCGGTACCAACATTCCCTTCATTTCCTAACATTTTTTGAATAATAGGGTCATCTTGTAAGATACCTGATTGAATAATTGCAAAGTTTAAACATGATTGTTCTTGCATGTATTCGGTGAATACATCTGGGTCAAAATAGACACCGTTAAATACTCCTGTACGTGGCATATAATAGCCCTCCTATCTAATTATTTTGGTTAGACAAAGTAGCATACAATTCAGGGTTTTCAACTTTTAATTTAATTCTTTCGTCGATTGTCATTTGTTTAAATTCTTTAACTGTAATTTGAGTAGGCGAAGAATTATCTCCAATGTTTGGTCGGCGAGTGCTTTCTAATTGCATTGTTTCAACTCTCTTGTTTGCTTCGCTTGTAGCACTTTCTACAAGTTTAAGAACGTTATTGATTACACTTTCCATATCGTTGTCTACAAGTGCTTGAGCAATGCTTTCGATTGTTTCGTCGTTACCTTGAATTTTGTTTAATTTGCTAATTGCCTTTGATTTTGCATTTTCTTTTTTTAATGTTTCTAATTCTTTACGAAAGTCTTCCGCTTCGGCATCTTTTAACTCTTGTGCCGTCATATTTGCTCTTTCTTTAGCTTTCATATCTTTTTTGTATTTTGCATATTCGCTAGCTAATTTGTCGTAAAGAGCTTTTGAAATTTGTTCTTCTTGTGGTTGCCCACCGTCTTCTCCGTCTACATGTGTTGGGTTTGGCGTAGGATCATTAGATGCAGGGTTACCTGCAACCGGTGCTCCTCCGCCTTCTCCACCTTCGGGAGCAAAACAAAATCTTAATAAATCCTTATTCATAAAAATCCTCCTTGCGTTTTTAAAACTTCTCTGTTTATGCTTGTGCGTTTTTTATGGCTTGTGTTCTCTCACAATTTGCGTTTTATTGCCTTCTCTGGCATAAAAAAAAGACACTTTAGTTAGTGTCTTCTTCTTTAGGTTTATCGTTTGTATCTTCTTTTATATCCGTTATATCGTTACCTTGTTTTTGTTTTTGAACAAGTTCGATACTCTTTTGTTGTGCTTTTTCAACTTCCGCTTCCCAACTATGTGCAACTTCGTGAGGGTCTCCAACAAGTCCCACAATGTTTAAAGCTGTTTCTTTTGGAACGTTCATTTGAACAAGTTGAGTTAAAGCTTGAACTTTTACGAGAAGATTATCGTTTTTAGTTCTACTGAAATTGATTTCTATATCGCTTGAGTAAATGTCATTTATTTCGCATTGCGGATGTTTCAAGCAAATGTTGATAACTATTTCAAGCATTTCCCTTTCCGCATCTTTGAGAAGGATCTCGTCCTGTTTAGCGACAATGTCAGCTCTTGCCCATCCTCCACCTAACAGTCTTGCTTCTCCTGTATCTCCACCGCTTGTTGTTTGAGTATTAGCTTGTGGAACACCTACTAAAGCGTAAGCAACTTTAACCAATGCTTCGTATTTTGTATTTACATCCGCATTGTTAAGTAAGTTGGTTAAATATTTTGCATCCGCAGGTCTACTAGGGTCAATCGTTGTTAAAGACATTGCTCCTAGTTGCTCTACATTTTCTTTTGATTTTTTATCAATCTTTTGGTTGTAAACAACTAAAAGAGAGTTTACAAAGTCGGCAACATTATCAACACTATTTGAAGAAATAACATTGATTGCATCACATAATGTTTCAACTCTTTCGATAATTCCAATTCTTGCCTTGTTAATCTTGTATTCTACAAAAGGACAAACACCAATATAATGTCTTGTTTTTCTAATGAAGTAGCCCGAATTAAAAATAAATCCTGAACCGTTACCTCCCATATAGAATTCATAAACATATTGATGATCATATATCATAAGTTGATAGATAACATTGTTTGGGTCGGTTGAGTCAATCGTTGTGATAATACCGCCAAATAATTTTTCTTTTGTAAAATCACTTGAATAAACAATAAATGAAGTACAATAATCTAAATTGTAAATATCGAATGGAGCATTTCTCTTGATGTCATACGACGAACCGTAAGGCTTGGGTAAAATAATACGATTACCAGCACCCGCAACATAAACGTCTTGAGCAATATCAACATTCTTTGTTGCTTTCTTTTGGTCCTTCATATATCTATTGATGATTGAAATATCGTCAGTACACAACGTATCGTCAGCACATGAATATTTAACATCATCACCGTACATGTAGCCTTTTTTAAACTCAACCATTGAAAAAGGATGTCCTTCTTCAATAATTGAGTTCATTTTATTTTTCTCTCCGTAGTATCTTTCCTTTGTCCAAATATTGGAGTCTCCTCGATACACTCTATCAAGATGCATATAATCGGCAACGTTAATAGAATGCAATCTTAAAATATAAGGCAAATATTCGTGAATGACATTTTCGTTAAGAGAATATTTTGAAACAGGTATTCTAATGACCTGTCTTCCAAAACGATATGTCCTTTTTTTAAAGATGGGACTTTTTTTATCTTCTTGTTGCAAAACGTTTGACATATTTACCTCCTTTTCTATATGAATGAGCGGTCAAAACTTCCAATAGTTGGAAATTCTAATCGATTGTTTATAAATTCCATGCATAAAAGAACAACACTATCTATCGCATCATCAAACTTGTTTGGATAGTTGAAAGAATATGAAGTGATTGACTCCATAGCTTCTCCCATTTGAGTGATGGGACTGAATAAGTTCTGTGCAGGGTAAACAATACTGTTTCTAACTGTTGATTGATAATCCTTGATTCTTTGCTCTTTGTTTTGCGTAGAATATTTTTCTACGATATTGCAACCGTAATATCCTTTTTTGTGCAACCTTTCCTCTAAAACGGTTTTAAGAGAAGTATCCGTGTTGTTTTCGACAACAAGTTGGTTTAGTTGATGTTTGATAATCATATCCACGATTGGGTCGTATAAATCATCCATACCCTTCTTTTGATATAAGAAATCAACTAAATAAAAGATGTCGTCTAAAGAGTCCTCTCTTGGATAACCGTAGACAATAGGCATTGAAACGTAGTTCTTACCTCGTCTTGCAGGATCAAGAGCACCGTATCTAATATCCGAACGCTTTGTAACCTTCTCGTTATACGTTTGCAATACTGAATAGTTGAACTCCAACCCGTCAGGAGCAATTGGATCTTGCATATAAACCGCTTGCCATAGATATTTAGACATGAACTTTCGCTTGTTCTTCAATGACTCGGAAGAAAAACGTTTAGGACACGTTGAGTTGTCGTATTTGTCTAGAGCAGGTATTCCGATAAACACGCTCTTTCTATCTTGTGTCAACTCGGTAAATCTATGTTTAGGGTCAGCAATCAATGACTCTGCACCGCTTGTAGCTCGGTCGTACATAACGTTAAGTAAATCCGTATTTGCCCACATAGTTCCTAACAACAATGTTTTTTGGTTGTCGTCGTCAGCACGTGAAGACCAGTCTGAATCGTATCTATCGACAAGTTGCTTGTGTAAGGTTACGTTTGTACTTTCTGTTTCCCCTTTTAGCAAGTCGTCGATAACAACAAGCTTCGCACGTTTCCCAGTTGCTTGACCTTCACGAGTAACAGCGAAAAGATTAAATTCATCTTCGCAATCGCATAAGCAAAACGAATGGTTGTCGTCCTTTTTAAAAACATATTTGCCTTTGTATAAAAGGTCGGGATTTGCATATCTTGGAAAAATTTCCTTGTATGCTTGTGATTTCATAATTGCTTTCGTTTGTGCTGTTGTAATCTTTACCAAGTCATCCGAGAATGTAATTCGTAGTGCGCTTAAGTTAGGATTGTTTCCAAAAGCATTTGCTAAAAGCAAGTTACCCATATATGACTTACCAAGCCCGGGCATACACGATACACGCATTAAATTTAACGTATCGCTAATAATGAATTGGTCAGCATAATAAAAAACGGGCTCGACCGTTTCCATTGTCTTGTCCCAAATTTTCTTTTTCTTGTAGCTTTCTATGTACAAGGCAAAGTTCTTTAGGATTCGTCTTGAAGATAAAGCAAAGAATTTTTTTCTAATTGCAAAGAGTTCGTTAGCAACTTTTAAGCTCGTTGTACCGATTATCCCTTTGTCAAGCTTTGGAAGAACTTCTTCGTCTATCAATTGACATATTCGATATTGATGCGTTAGCAAATTCATTTCTTCGCAGTATTCGTAGTGCTGTATCATTGCATCGTATAGATTTTTGGCAATCTTAAGCATTTGAATTGAAGTAGAAGCGCCTGTATTTCTTAAAGCAATCTTGTAATCGTTGATTACTCTTGACATATTTTCAGACATAGCAGTATCTAACCTCTAAAAAATTGGTTCGTCGCTTTCTTCTTGATTTCTAACTTCATAATCACTTTGGAAAGGCGATTTTTCTTTGATTGTGCATCCAATAGTCGTAAGCTTGTTTTTGTTTTGGATATACAAAATCTTGTCGACAGTAACACAATCCCCTGCTCTTAAATCTATCTCGCAACCAAATATCTGTAGATAAACAAATCCGTAGATCGGTCTCCTTAATTGTGAGAAATTGACGTCGTGAACTTGGAATTGTTGGAACTCTCCAAATTTAGGTCTTATCCCAACTGCTTTCTCTTGATATTTCTCGGGTTGATTTTTGTAATCTTTGTAGGGTTTTAAAGCCCATGGTCTGCCGTCTAAATGTAGCATTTTCTCAACCTCCTTGTTTTTTGTATAAATAAAAAAAGCTAGGAAATAAAAAGACATAAACTTTTTAAATCCTAGCTTGTAAATAATGGTATAAGGGGTGGAAGATGAAGGACTCGAACCTCCGCAACCGCTAATTGGCGATATGCTTCCGATTATCTTCCGTGTTGATTAGTTTGAAAAGACAACAAACATCCACTAATCGTATGTTTCTTGACTGTATTATGAATACTACGCTTTTTGTACAATTTATAGTTTTCAAGAAGGAAATTATAACAAATGAAACCAGTCGAATTCATATGGAAATGTTAATACAGCCACTTTAAGGTCATGATATAATTCTTTATTAGGTTTTTAACTTTTTCTAGATTTTTTTAACTTTTTGAGCTTGACAACCACGTTCTGTGTTTTTGACATCAAATTCTACTTGATCTCCTGCACTTAAAGTTTTATATCCTTCACCCTCAATTTGAGTGTAATGTACAAAGATGTCGTTTCCTTCACCTTCAGGGACAATAAAACCAAACCCTTTTGTATTGTCAAAGTTTTTAACAGTTCCTCGCATTGAATTTTCCTCCCATCTTTAAAATTTTATTTTGGTAATGTGAATAGATTTTGGCGCACATTGCAGGATTTGAACCTGCGCTAGATTTAACATCTACTAACTGTTTAGCAAACAGTCCCCTTAAACCTCTTGGGTAAATGTGCAAATTAGGGAACGTTTTGTTCCCTTAGTTGTTTTACGTCAACTATCTTCCTTTTTTTGAAATGTTATGCATGTAAAGTATTTAGCGACACTAATTCAGCTATTTTCACCACCACCATTGCTGTGTTTAGTGTTCAATCTTCTGATCATTGTACTCGGTGCTTTTACAAGCTTTAGGCTTGATGGACTTATGATTTAATAAGAAGCTAAAGAATGGCTTTGCAAATTTGTAAATAAAAAAGCACCCACAACGGGCGCTAAAGAAGGGAGAAACCCCTTTTGAGTGCTATTTCACTTACATACATGAGTTTACGCTCGATTTGTCAAGTTGTCAAGACAACCTAGCAAAAATAAAAATATATAATTTATACTGTGTTTTTAAAAATAAAAAGCTCTATGATTTGAAAATTTTTTGTGTGTAGGATGGTGGAGTAACTAACCCCCGTACCGATCTCGTCAAAATAGGGAGGGGTGGGCTATGCAAAAAAAGTATAGTGTTTTATAGCTCTAAAGTGTCAACTAAAACGAACGTTTTTATTTACATTGTCATTTTTAGCTCCTCGATAGCCCTATGTTGTACTATTAACGCATGATATTATATACACATTATGCTATTCTATATAGCTTTTCATCTGTCCTTATACTTCTTCTTGGTGCTCTTCTTTTCTCTCTGTTCCCCTTAGGTTATATTACTTTTATTATTAAAGTATTAATATAAGAAAAGCATTTAATACCCCCTATTAATATATATACCCCTATAAAAACAATAACCTTATACTTAATACATACTTATATATTAAGTATTAGTATTAATAATTAAGTATTAGTATTAAGTATTATAGTAGTATTAAATATAAAGGTTATAATATAGATAGTTACTTAAATATATAAAAGTGAGGGAAAGAAAAAAGAACAGCGATACACCCACCCCACGGGAATATACAAGAGAACTAAAAGCAAAGGCTTTTCGATTGTTTCTTATTGTTCCTACATTCGTTGGATCAAGCGCATCAAGAACAAATATACAAATCCTTGCCCTGCTCCTTGCTGTATGGCTATACACCTGCATCCCCTAGCCCTGCTATATGTCCTCATACGCTCTTATATTCGCTCATACGAGGCTTTTATATGCTTCATGGTTAATTATGTCTATATACGTAAATAGCATAACATATACTTAAATAGCTTCTATTTTTGATTATAAACACGTTTTATATATTCTAGGTTAATTATTCCAGTTATAGCAAAACTCTTTTATACGGGCTTATATTCGCATTTCTTCAATATTAGGCACTTATATATTAATACGTATTATGTATTTAAGTATTAAAGTATTAAGAATAATAAACGGGTATTAAATATCTATAAACAAAAAACTAGGCTCTTTATATTTGAACCTAGTTTATTATTATCTATTCAAGTTAATTCTATTTATACATACCTGCTAAGCTCATGAATAAACACCACATAGCTCTAATAGGTAATACAACGATATAAAAGAAAATTTTAAATAATGTCCACATAATCCTTAAATCCTCATTCTTTCTATTTTTTTGAAAAGCTCATTTTCTTTTTCTTCTTTCTTAAACGAATTATAACATTCTTTTTTGATATTATATAGCCCAATCAATGCAAATTTAGAAAAAAGAATAACTACAAGTAAAACTAACGACACATTATTATTCATTTTTTGCCCTCTTCTTCCGTTTCTCTATTTTTCAAACCAATAGCGATATAATTGCCCGTTATATTCGACTTGGTAGAAGCCTTCTTTTTCATCTTCACTTGATACTATTTGATTTTCTATTGCATCCCTAGCCCCAAGGCTAGCCCCTGCAAGGAATGACCCCGCAAGAGCTAAAACAACTAAAACCGCTAAAAATACTTTTTTCATATCTCCATTCCTCCTATTATCTATTAGCCCAATAACCAACGGTTATTATCTTGTCACTATATCGCTTATAATATGTTTTAAGCCTTTTGATAAATGCGTTGTTTAATTCTTCAAGGCATCTAATAAATTCGTTATTTTCTTGTTCATCTAAAAAATAAAGATCATCCATTTTATCAAAATCATAATAAAGTCTATAGCTTTTGTGGTTAGGTTCGTCGGGGAAAGTTTGTTTTTTAGATACCCCGATAGTGTGGAGCAAATTTCCAACACAAAAACCATTTTTTTGATAGTTTTCATTTTCTTTCTTCCATTTTTCAAAACGATCACAACCGCTCATAAATAAATTATATTCAATAAACGAATTAAGCGCCGTTGATGGTGCGGGTGTTTCGTCGTTGTAGTATAATTCCCTTTTGATGCTTGGCTTATCAATTTCAATAAAATCGTCGTTATTAAGTACGATAATGTCATAGTTATTAACATACTCTTTCACGCTATAAAAATGATGCCCTTTCATTTGATTTTTAAAAAATTCTGTTTTTTCTACTTTGTTCAATAATCTAGCCATTTTTTTCTCCTCCTAATAAAATTATTAAATTATTCAACCGCTTCTAGTTCTTCCATGTCGCTATAAATAACAGCGCCTTTAAGCAATTCATCAAATATAAGCCCTATAATTTTCTTTTCATAAAGCTCTCTGTTTTCTTCTTTAAAACCTTCTAAAGTCCCGAATACTTCGAAACATATCTTTCGTATTCCTTCGATACCTAGAAAAATATCACTAGTATTTAAAATACCTGGCAAACTTTGCGCCCAATCATAGAAATTATATTTATTAACTTCTCCCGGATTTGCTTTAGCTCCTAATTTTTCACGCATGAACATATCCATTACATAGCTACAAATAGCGTAATAATTTTCTTTGCTTTTTGTTGGAGCTTCTTCTTCTAATTCTGTTTCTTCCACTTCATAATTTTCTAAAATCCATTTTTTAATTGTTAACATATTTGTATCCTCCTTTTGGCTTGTCGCCTGTTCCTCTTGACACCCATATAGTATACCCACGCCATTTACTTTGCAATACTTTTTTGTAAATTTCTTAAATGTACTGATAAATATTAAATTATCACTTTTATTCATTTTCTATTGACTTTATAAAATGACCGTGTTATATATAAAGAGAACAAAGAATTAACTCTAAAGAGGTGTGTATGGGGGTATGTCTAGGTACGCATCTGTTTTAGGGGGCGAGGGGTTGAAAAAAATGTTAAAGAATAAAATTCAGTTTTTGCTAGGCTATAAGAATGTCAGACAAAATTCATTGCAAGATGTTTTAGGAATGTCTTCTAAACAAGCGTTGAGCAATAAAATAAGAAGTGGGTTTATAACCGCTGATGAATTGATTAAGATTTGTGATTATCTTGATCTAGAAATTGTTATTAGAGACAAAGGCAAGAATAAAGATGTCATTAAATTGGATACTGATGATATAACAGATGTCGATTAATCACATCACATTCAACACATATCACAAGATTAGATATAAAGGCTCGTAGAGAAGTGTTTTAAGCAAGGTTAAGACTTATTCAAAAATATTATAAACAGCGCTTCACAAAGAAATAGGAGCGTTCTCGATATATGACGGTAAATATCGAAACTAAACAAATTCATTCAAGGAGGAATATATAATGAATTACGCATACATGAGAATTAGTACAAACAAACAACATACAGATAGACAAGAGTACATTTTGAAAGATTATTTTGAAAAGAATAACATTCATATTGACGGATGGTTTATTGATGTCATTACTGGTAAGACTTTTGATAGACCCGAATTTTCAAAATTAAAAGACACTGTCAAAAGTGGAGAAGATACCGTGTACTTTACCGAAGTTGATAGATTAGGTCGTGATTGGGACGGAATTAAAAGAGAATACAAATGGTTTGAAGATAACGTTGTTAATGTCATTATTTTAGAAGTCCCTGCTCTATCTATGTCAATCTACAAAGAAGACGGAACAGTTGACTTAAATATCAAGTTAATTAAATCAATCGTTTTAGATACTTATTGCTTTGCATCTCAAAATGAAAGAGAAAAACTTTCACGAAGAACAAAGGATGCACTTCAAGCTAAAAAAGAGCAAGGTGTCAAACTTGGTAGACCTGCAACAAAAAAAGCGCAAGAAGTTATTGATCTAATTGTTAAAATGGCAAAGGAAGGCTATTCAACGAGAGAAATTCAATTCAAAACAGGTAAATCTAGACAATATGTCTGCAAGATCAAGAAGCAATATGCATAAGAAAAGGACTCCTAAAATTAAGGAGTCCCCTTTTTTTGTGAAATTAGTAGTTGACTTTTGTTTGTACAATATTGTAATATTTGTTTGTACAAAATTATTTGAAAGGAGTTGAAGCTATGAGTCCACGTACTGGGCGACCTACAGAAGAACCTAAAAATATAAGAGTTGGAGTTAGATTAACTCAAAAAGAAAAAGAAATGTTAGATGTATGTGAAGAAAAATTAAACATGTCTAAAACACAAATTATATCTTTAGGTATTCAAAAGGTTTTTGAAAGTATAAAAAAATAGCTAGTTGCAAAATTTGGTCATGGAGCAACTAACTATTACCATATGGGCAAAGTTATTGTACTACACTTTGCCTCTAAATTCAATTTAAAAAAAGAGGTATGATGTTATATAAAAAATACCCCTTGACTTTATGGCAACCAATAAATATAATTAATTTGTGGTTACCGAAAAGGAAGGAGTTGAAATCATGAGTCCACGAACTGGACGACCTAAAATTGAAAACCCTAAAAAACACGATATTAAAATTAGGATTGATGATATTACCTATGAAGAACTAATGAAATATTGTGATGAACATAACATAACAAAAACCGAAGCTACACGTTTAGGGTTAGAAAAATTGTTAGGATTGGAAAAATAAAAATAGTGAGCCACTCGCCAAAGTTAATCTCACTATTACCCACATCTAGGCACTTGTATTATAACATCAAGTGCCTCTAATTTCAAATTTTAAAGAGAAAGAGGTAAATAAAAATGGCACGAGTTAATGTAGAAAAAACAATCAAGAAAATATCAGGTAAAATAAATCCGTTTTATGATCTATACACAGACCAAATGTATGAGATAAACAATATGTCTAATGACAGAGGAGAATTAATCGGTAACGCATTTATACTAGGTTATATGCAAGGTGTTAAGGCACAAAAGAAAGGTCGTGCTTTCAAATGAGCAACCAATTAATAAACATATCGCCCGTTGAAACTATCGACAGTAGAGAAGTAGCTGAAATGGTTGGTATTCAACACAAAGATTTATTAAAAAAGATAAGAAATTATCAACAAATTTTAGAAAGCGCAAAATTGCGCTCTCAAGATTTCTTTGTTCCAAGCAGTTATAAGGTTGAAAATAATAATAAAACGTATGATTGCTACCTACTAACCAAGAAAGGTTGCGAAATGGTAGCAAATAAATTAACAGGTGAAAAAGGTGTAATCTTTACCGCTAAATATGTTAATCGTTTTGAAGAAATGGAAAATCATATCAAACAACAAACACCCACACTCCCTAGTAACTATCTTGAAGCACTTGAAAAATTAGTTGATGAAGTTAAGATGAATGAACAACTAGTTTTAGAAAATAGGCAATTAAGATTTAAGCTTGAAGGTAAAGAAGTTAAACAAGTTGAAGATGAAAGATTGTACACCGTTGATGAAATAGCAAGAGCACATCATATGACCGCTAGAGAGTTGAATAAATTCCTAAATGTTACGGGTGTTCAATATACTCGTAAAGGTAGATGGTATCTCTACAGCAAGTACAGTAAGAAAGGTTTTACCCAAGGTTCAGCCAGTTGGTTAAGATGGACCGAAAAAGGTAAAAACTTCATTGAAGAGCTTTTATCAAAATACTAATAAAAACAAAAGGCTGTGATTTAATTTCACAACCTTTTTTATTTTGATTTTTTACCGTGAGGGTATGTGCTACCTACTAACTGTTTGTTAAGTCCCATTCCCTCTAGTTCAGCTATCAACTGTTCTTTGGATTTAAGCTCTGTGCTCTTTCCACCTGAGCTTAATTGTTCTTTTTGAGTTATCAACGAATGACCATGTTCTCCTGCGGTTTGTGCTCTGAACTTTGTAAGGTTCGCCTTGATAAATCCTCGCTGACCTGCTGAAAGTTGAGAGTCAATGATATAGTCATTAATCATTTCCATCATTGCTCTAATATCATCATTTGTACTATTTAGCATATCATCATAGAATTTTGCAGTCCATCCCATGAAGAAACAGAAATTTTCTTTGGATGCTACAAACACGACTTCTAGATTGATTTTAGAAATGATGTTTTGATACTTCATAAACGCTTGATATAAAACGTTATAATCTTCAAAAGAGCGTTGCTCTAATCCTTCAATGTCGTTGTTGACACTCAAATAATTGCAGATGATGGGATATGTATTGATCATATGCAATTTTAGTTGGTTGATTTTAAAGAAGTCCTCTAGCTGAATTTCAATAAGACTTGTTTTTGCTTCAATCCACTCTAATGTGTTCATGACCCTATGTCCTACCTTTCATCTGTTTAGAAGTCAACAGCTTTGAAAATATCGTCAAGTGTTGTTTGTAGCTTGATGCTTACATCTTCACATTTTTTGATATATTCGCTTAATTCAATGCTTGAGCTTTCTTCATTCCCTGCAAGTTTCTTATGAATGTATTTAGCAATTCCTTTTACAGCATCTTTAGCCGAAGGATAATAGCCGATTGTTCGATAAACTGGTTTATCGTCTTTATCTTTCTTCAAAGTATCTTCGAGAGCTGTATAACAGTTGCTATCAGCATCAAAGTAGTAGTTATCCATAACGTGTACCATTTGTTTTTAACCTCCCCTAACTATTTAATTTTTACATAACGATCATCTTCTTCGACAACCTTCTTTTTTAAGATTTTAATAACTTCTTTTTCATTCTCTTGTTTAACAAGATAGTAAGTTAAGTCTTGATTGAAGATGCTTCTTAATTTGCAATAGTTTACATCTTTAGAAAGAGCTTCTTCTGTTCCTTTTTTACAAACTCTAACAGCAACTTTCCCAGTTTGTAAATTCACTTGTCTTTGTAAAATACTATATGTTTGTTCCATATTAAACTCCTAAGCTTCTCTTATTGAAAGAAGTTCGACTTGTTCTCTTCCAATAATTACTGTTCTATTTTTTTCACGATATGTATAAGTATCATTTTCAGCTTTAAAAACATAAGAATTAAGTTCTTTTGAATAATTCCAACTCGATACTCTTTTTATTGTTTGGCTACTTCCATCTTTATACCTAACATAAACTTCCATGACTTTACTTCCCTCTACTTTCTTTAACGATTATCCAAACAAGAAGCGAAATAACGATTACTGTTTCAGCTACAAATGTAGTGATGATTCCTGCTACAAATGGATTAATGTACATCTTCGTTCACCTTCTTTTTCCAGTATTCTTTATCTTTTTTAGATTCTTTATCTGTTAAAACATCAATGCAAAGATATAAACCTTCTAGTTTGTTGCAAGCATTATCTAAACCTTTTTTTACATCTTCGTAAGCTTTTTCTAATTGCTCACAATATCCTTCTAGATCTTCTACATACAAACGGATTGCATCGCCACCCATTTGAGTGCTTAAATCTGTATATTCTTCTCTACTAGGCTTCTCCATCTTCAACCACCTCGCAATTGTTTAAAACATCTTCTATGACATAATATTTTTTATCTTCCCACTTGACGAATTGGAATAATTGCTCTGTAAATTTACCTAAATAACCACATTCACCTCCTGCCCGCCATGTGCAGTTATCACTCATAATATAAGGTTCTTTTTCATATAAATTTATCAGTCCGCCTTTGTCTCTACAAATATATTTTGCGCCTTGTTTTTGCAAAAACTTGAGCATTTCATAATCTAAACGAGTTATTTTTACTATTTCTAAAGGTTCCAATCTACTCGCATAGTAGTTCCAATTATAATAGGCGCCATTAGTCATACAATTCATTATTTCTCCTTTTGTCATAATATTTTCATTTATTCTACATAAATCTTTAGCATAAACTTTTACTATTCCATCAACACGTTTCCCCTCAATAATCATACCTTTCTTATCAAAACTATATGATGTTTCTTTTAACTTAAATTTTTTCATCTTCAACCCTCCAATCTAGTGCTTGACCA
>UMEA01057191.1_pt1 | contig 37453 bp, 41 predicted proteins | sample 1964621 | NCBI WGS metagenome assembly UMEA01 (sample SAMEA4836007, study PRJEB28245) | human gut metagenome | biome: gut microbiome; material: fecal sample | place: Denmark | collected 2008 | reverse complement strand
GAAATTTATTCCCATATAGTATTTATCATATATTAAATATGATAGGTGTTTGATTTTATAAGGAGAAGACAGAGGGATTCAAAATCTACAAAGGAAAAACTGAAACAAGCAGCGCAAGCAGTTAGAGATATGAATAGAAATTATTGGGATATGAAGCGGGATAATACAATAAATGCTGATGATTATTTTCATTGCAAAGCCAATTATGAGGCAGCTTCCAGAGGAAGAATTGGTGAAAAAGTTGCCGAAAAATCAGGCAATGTGAAAGAAGAGTTTGATTACTACTATAACCAAGTTTGGAAAGGTTTATCTCCTCTTGCGGCTTCAAAGGATAAAATTCATGACAGAAAGGTAAATGAAATTGGTAGACAACGAGCAAAAAGTGGTGTATATACCAGTTCAAAAGATGGGTGTCATTCTTTTAGAGTGAAGGGAATCAATGGAAAGTACTGAATTAAAAAAGTGGATTTGGCGGATAGTGCGCTTTGTTTGGAATATTTTTGCACTTTTCGGTGTTTTTGTTTGCGGCTATTTTCTTTATTTGGTGTTTGATGAAGAAGGGTATTGTCTGAGCAGCCAACAAGGAGTGTGGGACAATGAGCAGAAAATCTGCCGCAAAGATTGCATTAAGTGGAGCCAAGAACAAGGCTGTATAACTGAAAAAATGTTGGAAGGTGATACCGAGTAATATTTTCCTTAACGAGAAAAAGCCTCCAAAAAAACGGAGGCTTTTTCATTTGGCGGGGGGTGGTCAGAAATTTATGAACTAAAGCTAAGATAAATTATAATCAAAGCTGCTGCTAATAAAACAGCAAAAATTCTCCAACTTCTATACATTCGGTATAGTCCTTGCGTTGGATAACCATTCTGTTCGTATTCATCACATACCCATTCCATACGTCCTTGCTCATAGAAATAAGCAGACCAAAGGATAAAGCAAACCACACCAAGAGAATATCCCCAGTGTATAAAGAACAAGGCAATACCTGCGATGACAAGTCCTTTAATAATACGTCTGTAAATGCGCTCCGCCTGTTTCTGTTCAGCTGAGTGTTCAGATTTTTTACCTTTTTTCATAAATATACAAAAATTAATAATTAATACAAAATAAATTTAAGTAGTCAAGGAGTACCATACAACGGAAAAAAGTCAATATTTTTTTCTCAAGGCCTGCCGGATTTAATCTATATTAAGCGTTTGAAAATAAAGAAATATAAGTAAAATGGTTCGGAAGTTTCTCCCAAAATACGATTTTGAAATTTGCAACATACAAACTGGGGTAAGCGCTTGATTTTTAAAAAGAGAAACAGCTTTCGTGATAGGAGCTGCCAACTATGGCGGACAATACATACCGGTCAGGCGAACATCTTATACAAACTACGCAAATACAATGCGACTACGCAAACACAATGCGTTGGGGATTGTTCTTTTTGGGGGATTGCCAAAAAAGCTGTTAATGTGTATAAAAAATCAAACGTTGAAAATCCGCTAAAAACGGGCAATGCTGCCCTGGATTATGCTGCAGGACAAATAAAGCCGGTAAAAGCGTGGAATACGGGGTTTAACGCGGGAAAATATGGTTTTATTGCCAAACAAACATACGATGAAACCTGTAAACGCAAAAAGTAGAACCAGTCAGAATATAGGAGAACAGATATGAACAAAACCCTTGCAAACCTTTTAATTTTAGGCGGTGTTAACCATATCATCTCCTATATTCCTCTTCCTCAATTAATAAATCAAATCTGGTCTGTTCTGTTTATCATCTTTTTCGTTATCATCTTATTGAAAAAAAACTTTTCCTTATTCGCTCCTATGCAAAATAAATTTAGTAAAATTACTCATTACATTGAAGCTTTAGGCGCAGTAGACTACCTTATATTTTTATTTGGAACAGTCGCCGGTTTTATTTTCGGCTATATCTCCGCACAAAGACAATACAATAACAAACCGCCGATTGACGATATCGCCCTTGTTTACTTTTCTTGTCTGGAATATGCATATTATGCTGCGCTTGTTATTGCATTTATCTGGGCAACATATATCTCATTTTTTAAAAAGCACGACTGAGCGCTTGATTAAAATGCCTCCATACACCTTTCCCGCACCGTTAAAAAACTTCCGCAAACCGGGGGAAATGGCAGGGTTTGGCTAGCAATTCACGAACCGCCGCACATCCTCAGCAATCGTATCCTTGTTAAAAACAATTCCATTTATACCGATTGATTTTGCCGCCTCAACGTTTTTCAATTTATCATCAATAAAAACAACCTCTTCCGGCTTAGCTTTCAATAACCTTAGAACCTGTTTATAAATTTCTGCATCAGGTTTTAGCAGCCCCAACTCATACGACACAAAAATTTTATCATCCGCTGCCAATCCCTTTGCTGTATCAAATAAATTTGGCAGCGCATTAGACAACAGACAAACCTCAATCCCTTTTAAGTGAAGTTCTGCCATAACTGCCAATGTTTCGGTATAAATTTCTCCAACGCCTTTGTGCATTGCCTCATCAATCAAAGCCTCAATACCCGTCGAACAGCCAACCCCGCAATGAGCACATAACTCTTTGCAAAACTGTGAAAAATCAACGTTACCTTTCATAAACGGATTATAATTAAATGATTTTACTCCCGCTTTGGCATCAAAATCATCTTTTTGGGGAGACATTTTCCGCATAAGACAATTAAGAGGATGCAAACTATAAGGGTAGCAAACCTGCCCGACATCAAAAATACAAAATCTTATCGCCATTTCTCATTACCTATAACATATTTAATCTGAGAAATATTAAAATACAGAAATCAGCCAATTACAAGCTTTTTGAGCACGATTTGACATCTTGTCCTTAGGGCTATTAAGTTAAAAATGGCAGCTTTTGCATTTCTTCGTTCCTCTTATAGTTGCGAAATGTGAAATTTATTCCAGTATAGTATTTATCATATATTAAATATGATAGATTAGTTTGATTTTATAAGGAGAAGAGATATGCCAAAATATGGTGATAAAACAGCAAAATAACTTGATAATTATTTGAAAAACTACAAGCCTGTACTTGGGAAAACAGGAGCCGGACTTGCCGCTCCTGTTAAAGACTTGAAACGTAGTCATACATTAATGAAAGAGATGAAGCTAAAAGAGGAAAAGATGGCAGAAAAAGCAACACAGGTAAAAGAAGATGCAGTGTTTAGCATCTTACTGAAATTATTTTTTATTTTTCTAATGTTGTTTGGTTTTGCTTTTGAGTATGCTGCCATCAATAATGCAGAAGGGGATATTTTGAATATATACTATTCTGTGATGACAGCATGTTTATTTTTCCTTGTTTTGACTTTTTTTTCTAAAATACGAGTTATAGCATATTGTGCGTTTGTTATTTGCATTGTTGTTTATGGGGATATGCATGATAACCTTAATGAGATTGTGACTGAACGCCGTAGGGTAGATTGCCTTGAAACGGGGAAGATTTATGACCCCGTTCAAAAAATTTGCCGAAGCGACTGTTGGAAATGGGACGATGAGCTGGGATGTTTGAAAGAGCAGGCCTTACCAGACGAAAGATAGTTCACAAAGAAATCCATTACTTTTGCAAATATTGCATAAACTGATGAGGGCTGTAGTGTAGGACTGACCTTCACTTCGTTCGGCCGCACAGGCACGCATTGCCGTCGGCAACCGGCATACTTCCGTCTGCCTTGCGCTGGCAGTCGAACCTGCTTTTCGGGAACCTGCTTTTCGGTTTGAGTCCAAAATCATTATTTAAAACAAAAAAAACGCCGCTAGGGCGCATTTTTGTTTTAATGGTGGAGGATAGGACCCACTCGGATTTGGAACTTCGGAAAAGCCCGGAAATACGGGAAACCCTGATAGATACTAGCTCATACCGGTCTGGCCGGTATCTATTTTTTAATAACTTCCCAATGTCCGCCTTTATCCGGTCCGACACCCAATTGATTTGTGGTGATTTGATAATTTTCGGAGATAAAGCGTATAATTTTCTCCTTACTTTCCACCTTACCTTTAATCTGCATTTCGCGATTATCCAGCAAATTTTTCTCACCCAAAAGCAAATTGCCAAGAATTTATTCAAAAACTCCATGGTATAAGGAATGTCTTCCGTTAAATTTTGATAATTTGAAAATTTATGGTGTCGAATTCGGCACCTTTTTTGTTATCCAAACGATTTCATTAAAAATTTTTTTATTTTCCGGGGGCACATTTTCCGCCTTTTTGACTCTTTACCTTTTGTAGCAACAAAGCAAAAGGAGTTAAGCGGTGGAATAAAAAAGAATCATTAAAAATCAATAACTTATAAAAAAGTTGAAAATTTTTGGGAAATTTTTCCGTTTTCCGGGAATTTACCACATGTAAAAAGAAAAAATTTTTTGAGGGGATTTTCCGACTTCCGGGAATTTACCACATGTAAAAGGAGAATGAAAAAATGAAAATTTTTGAGACCGTTTTTCGACTTTTAGCATTTTTACCACAAGTGGCGACCAAACAAAAGGAGATAGTGATGAGCAAAAATAAAAAAAGAATCATTCAGAATCAATTGCTTATAAAAAAGTTTGTTTTTTGGTGGGGTATTTTTCCAACTTCCGGGGGATTTACCTTATGCGAAAGGACAACAAAAAAATGAAAATTTTTGAGACCGTTTTCCGATTTCCTGGAATTTACCCACTGAAAGGGAACAAAATGAAAAAATTTAATTTTTTTTGGGAGGATTTTTCAACTTCCGGGGTTTTACCTCATGTGAAAGGAAAATAAAAAATGAAAATTTTTGAGACCGTTTTCCAACTTCCAGGGTTTTTACCTTATGAAAGGAGAACAGAATGAACGAATTGATTGAACTTTTAAAACCTGTCGTCGAACAGATCCTGTTTGAACAAGAAGTGCAAGAAATATGCACTAAGGCTCAGATTTCATTGGATAAAAGTAAAAAACAGAGCATTCATTGTGTCAGAAAGAAAGGAGTCACTCATGACCAGAACAGTGGACTTAGACATCGCACTTGAAGATATTCCGGATATGCCGTTCCATGACATGTATTCTTTATATGTCACCTTATTCAATCGGCCTAACAAGTGCACCCGTAAAGAGTTCTATATCTGGCAAATCACAAACCGCCTGCAGGAATTGCGCTTTGGCGGGTTGGATCGAGAAACGCGGCAACTTTTGGAAAACATGGATGAAGATTACACCCCTAAACCGGAGTGCAGTGTTCCCGTCGGCGTTGAGCTGATTAAAAAATACAAAGGAGAAACCTATAAAGTCAAGGTTTTGAAAAACGGTTATGAGTGGGACAACGAAGTCTTTAAGTCATTGTCTGCCATCGCGTTCAAGATAACCGGCCGCAAAATATCCGGCCAAGAATTTTTCGGAGTGCATAATGGAAACGATTAAGAAAGTCAGATGCGCCATATATACCCGTAAGTCCACCGATGAAGGGTTGGAAAAAGAGTTCAATACGCTGGAGGCCCAACGTGAAGCCGGTGAGAATTTTGTTATGAGCCAAAAGGCACAAGGCTGGGAAATTCTTCCCGATCATTATGATGACGGCGGGTATTCCGGCGGTAATATGAACCGCCCGGCGCTGGAGAGATTATTTGCCGATATTAAGGCCGACAAGGTTGATATGATTGTCGTTTATAAAATCGACCGTTTGACCCGTAGCCTGATGGACTTTTCAAAAATGATCGAAATATTTGATGCTCATAATTGCTCATTTGTATCGGTCACACAGAATTTTAACACTGCCGACAGCATGGGACGGTTAATGTTGAATGTGCTTTTATCTTTTGCTCAGTTTGAACGGGAAATCAGTGGTGAGCGTATTCGTGATAAGGTCGCCGCCTCCCGTAAAAAAGGCATGTGGACCGGCGGTGTTGTCCCATTCGGATATATCCCGATTAATAAGAAGTTGGTTGTCAAAGAGCGTGAGGCTGAAATCGTTCGCTTTATGTTTGATGGCTATGTAAAATACAAATCCATTACCGGCATTTGTAAACTGATTAAGGATAAATTCGGTGAAGAATACCGCCGGGAGATGGTGAAAAGGATTTTACGCAACCCGATTTATATTGGCAAAATCAAGCATAAAGATGTGTTTTATGACGGTCAACACGAAGCGCTGGTCTCACAAGAAATTTTTGATGAGGTAGCAAAAATTCGCGCCTCAAAAGACCTGACCAAGCGCACCTGTTTATATAAGAAAAATGAAGTCGGTATATTGCGCGGTATTCTCTATTGCGGTTGTTGTCACACCAAGATGACACCGACGGCCACTAACGGACACAAACTGCGCCGGTATTACTACACCTCAACCAAAGCAAAATATTACGGTTATCATACCTGTCAAAACGGATCGGTGGCGGTGGCTGTTTTAGATGAAGCTGTTTTACAAATTATTACACCGATGCTCAGAGATACCGCTTTATTAAACGGCTTGGTCGAGGAAATTGCGCCGGATAGAATTAAGGAAATTTTCAAAATCATGCAAAAGCCGGAACTGCTCTTAAAACGAATGTCCGAGCTTGATAAATCTCTTCTGGTCAGAAAACTTATTGAGCGCATTATCGTGCAATATGACACGTTGGAAATAAAATGGACAGAGCTGGCGCTCGATATGTTACCGGCAAAATACCAAAAAAAGACCACAAGCGGTGTGATGACCATCGCCACCCCGCTCTCTCGAACCAAAGATTTATTGCAAGTCACCATTCCGGAAATTGTGGAGCCGGTACCGACCATTAATAAAGAACTGGTGCGAGCACTGGCCAAAGCATTCCGCTATCAAAAGATTTTAACGACTACAAAAATCTCGTTGGCTGAACTTGCCGCAAGGGAAGAAACGGATGCCGGTTTTATGGGACGGATTTTGCGCTTGACCTGTTTGGCTCCGGATATTATCAAGTCCGTCTTAGCCGGCACGCAACCTGCTGACTTTATTTTACAACCCTTAGTGCGCAACGAAATCCCGCCGATTTGGGCAGAACAGCGCAAGTTATACGGTTTCCCGGAAATTTAGGAGGTTTTCATGAAAAAAGTGATACACTCGATATCTCTCTCTTTCTCATTTCAGGACACAATTCCGTCCGGTAACGGATACATTATGTTGGACCGCGAGTTTGTTAATTGGCCTCTTTTTTATGATGATGCGGCTTGGAAGCTGTTTACCTACCTCTTAATGCGGGCAAACTATACTTTGCGCCTTTGGGGAACACATCAGGTTAAAAAAGGTGAGCTCGTCACCAGTTATCAGCATTTGGCGGACGCTTTGAATAAATCCAGAGATGAAATCAAGCGCCTCTTAAAGAAGCTGAAAGATATCCATGAAGTGGAGACCGTTCGCATTAGTAACGCCCTACTTATAAAGTTGCCCAATTACTTGAAATATATGAGTTTGCCGGATAAGAAAAAAGGAAAGTCCGCCCGACCTCAGCCCTCAGAAAATCCAGAACAAATCCCGGATGAGTCCACGAATAAAGAAAGTAAAGAAGGGAATAATTTTATAAGGAAAGAAAATTTATACCGGACTCAAGTTTTTTCAAATAACTCAAACGGCGGTTTGCGCTCGATAGGCAGTATATTTGCTCAGCAAGTAAAGAATGCGCTTCCCTACCATTTTAATGAATTTCCGCCGGATGAGAATGAAGTGAGACGGTATGTGGCAGAAAAAGATATGGACATAGATTTAGACCGCTTCTTTGACCATTATTACAGTACCGGATGGTGTGATAAAAAAGGCCGGCGATTAGATGGTTGGCATTTTGCCTTAAGCCGACTTGCCAATCATGGAGAGTGGTTATAAATATAATTTACTTTCATTTTTTGAAAAACAATGCTATAAACGGACCACAAACAGAAAGGATATACAATGACATTTGAAGAATTGATCACAGCGCGTTATACGCAAAGAAGTTATGACAATAAACCTGTTGAAGATGACAAAATCCAAAAAATCTTGCAGGCCGGTCGAGTTGCACCCACCGCTAAGAATAATCAACCGCAAAAGGTTTATGTTGTTCAATCTCCGGCGGCGATGGAGAAGTTACGCACATTAACCCCTTGCCATTATAATGCCCCGCTTGCCATGATTATTTGCTACGATAAAAATCAAGAATGGCATAACCCGGCTGATGAAAGCATTACTTCAGGCGTTGAGGATGCCAGTATTGTTGCAACGCACATGATGTTGCAGGCCGCAGACTTGGGCGTTCATTCAACTTGGGTAAATATGTTTGTGCCAAATGAAACACGAAAAGCCTTTAACTTGCCGGAAAACGAAGTGCCTGTTTTATTGATGATGTTCGGTTATCCGACAGCATCTTCAGCCCCTGCACCGGCGCATGCAAGCAAGAAACCATTGTCAGATACCGTTCAATTTTTATAATTTCTCTTATCTTAATAAATGTGGGGAATAATCATGAAAAATGAAAATAGTATCGAACGAAATAAACAAGCGATGTATCGCTTTGAAACAATGATAAACACAGCAGATGATGCGTTGGCCGAAGAGTTAGTCGCACCTGATGCCCCATTTTATACACCGGCTAGTCCTGAACCTTTATATGGTGGCAAAGGATATTTGTCTGTGGTTCACTGGATGAGAAAATCTTTTTCCGATGTCCAATGGAGATTGGAAGAAATGGTGGCCGACGAACAAAAGGTTGCTGTCCGTTGGACTTTAACGGCAACCCATGACGGAGAGTTTATGGGACTTGCGCCAACAGGAAAGAAAATCAAAACAACTGTTATGAATTTTTACTATTTCAATAAAGAGGGTAAAATCACCAATGATATTGCCGCAGATGGGATGATTGGTATTTTAAGGCCCTTGGGCTTAAGTAAATAATTTAAATCTACCCCGGAAAGAGTCATGGGTCCTTCCTGGCGAATTTTCATATGCGGGGCCGCAAGCCGCGCCATTTTTTTAGTAAAACACAAAAATTTTGGGTGGTCAGTGGTCACTTAAAAATATAATAAAATCAATAACTTATGTAGTTTTGTTTTAAGTTTGGGTGGTCACTTGGCGATTTTGGGTGGTCACCTTCGTCCTAACCATTACATACAAATTATTTATTTTTATGTAACGCTTGAAAGATGGGGTATGCCATATGCTCTTCAGGTTCGTGTTCTTCTATATTTGTAATCTGTTTGCTAATATATTCGTCATCAAAGATATTTTGATAGTCGACTTCAATACCATATATTTTTTCCAGATTTTTTGAAACTAAAGAACACCATATCATTACACTGGTGGCTTCCCTGATTCTATCTTCATATTTCATTGATCGCAATTGTTCTGTATTAGTATTATAACGGTAAGCCTCTGTTAGTATGAGAACCAGTTTAATTTTATTCCTCTCAATTATTTTAGCGACATCATTCACCCCCCTATAGAAGGTTGATTTATTTGTTCCAGTAATTGGGCCATAAAATGAAAATGTATCATCCTCATATATTATTAGAAAAACTGGCATTAATTCACTTTCTGACGATCTTGAACGTTGGAACCTTGCTAGCAGAACATGTCGATATGCAAAAATTTTTAAATAAGATATGTCACAGGCTGGTAAGTCTTTAATATCAAAGATATTGTTCTTTATAGGGACAGGTGGAGATAATAAAGAACAATCTGGACTGAGAGGAAAACAAATACTGCCTCCTATAGATAATTGTTTATCAGCATAGTATAAATCAGAAGAAAAAGTTAATCTTTTGGCATTCACTTTATTGATCAGAGATTTTATTTCCTCTTTTAATTTTGTACATTTTAAGCAACTACAAGGATAAAGCGTCATCATCTCTACCAAAAAAGCGTACATTATTTCTATTCCCTTTTGGATTATTGAGTAAATATCAACTTCTTTTCCATTTTCTAAAAAGGTTGTAGTAACACTCAAGTATAATTCTACACTGTTGGCATAATGAGTATCCAAAAATAATTTTAGTTTTTTATATAAATCGTCAAAATTAAAATCATTATCTATAGTTAAACGGCACTGAGTTGTTTTAGTTGAGAAATTTGGCAAATAGAACTCAATATCCAAAGCTTTTTCTAGTTTAAAAGGGTGCTCTTTCGTTGTTTCATTTCTTGTATTTTTAAACCATTTCATTACTTCATTTTTTAAAAATTTATCTCTCTCCTGCTCATATACTATTTTTAGTTCTGGAGCATCAAAACTTTTTTGCATAACAAAAGTGATATTTCTCATTTCCGAAAAAAAAGAGTCTATTTGAGGTATTGTTTCAAAAATATACTTTTCACTATCCACCTGATTAATTATATTTAGAGAGCTATAAAATTTTTGAATAGCTGGATACATTAAACATTCTTTAGACATAATCACTCCGCAATTTTTTTTGTTTCATAATAGGCTACACAAAAAATATAAAATTCTCAACAAATTTTCTATTATTTGGCTGATACCCTATGGATATTTATATAAAACTATCTGCCATGGGTCCTTCCTGGCGAATTTTCATATGCGGGGTCGCAAGCCGCGCCATTTTTTTAGTAAAACAGAAAAAATCCGGCTGGTCACTGGTCACCTAAAAATATAGTAATATCAGATGGTTATAAAATTTTCAAAAATCGGGGGCTGGTCACTTTTAAAATCGGGCTGGTCACCCATTGATTTTATGTAAGAAAAAGAACTTAATGACTACACGAAATAATTTAGGGGCCGATAATCAGCCCCCTTTTTCGTTGGATGGTAATTTAGGCGTTGGCTTTGAGGTAATAAGTCCGGATGTCAGCTTTCTTTTCGGAGGCGATGATTCCACCAGTCTTTTTAGCATAAGCCGACATCGCACCACGTATGGAGTTTTCTTTCCATCCAAGGGCCTCTGCCATCTCTTTTAAGGTTGCACCTTCCGGACGGCTGAGCATCACAACCATAAAAGCTGTTTTGTCGCGGTGGTCTAGTGCTACCGGTTCTATTTTGATTTCTACTTTAGCTTTAGAGGTCGATTTTTTTGTTGTGGCCTTAGCTCTTGAGCTTTTCTTTTGTGTTGTCATGTTCGTATCCTTTCTATCTGGTTAACACAACACAATGAATGCTTGGATTTCAAATTATATCCAGTAAATAATGCAATGAATGTGCAGAAATATGGGAAAGTTTTAGATAATTACATCCGCAAAATGCTCACCGAAAGCCAGGATATATTGAGTAAGGAATTGTAACTATTTTACTGAAAGTAATGTGCAAATTTTGCATATTGCAAATAACACTCTTATTTTACTGGATAAATAAAATTTAACAAGCATTGTTGTTATAAACAAACTCTTCAAATAATACAAAGTTAAAAATTTAAGAGGAGACAGCAATGATATATGGTTATATTAGGGTAAGTACAGATAAGCAAGATTGCACAAATCAAAAACGAGGTATTGAGCAAAAGGCAAAATCGCTTGGCATATTAATTGAAAAATATATAGAAGATGCAGGCGTTTCTGGAACTAAGGAACCGGAAAAAAGAGCTCTGGGTGGTTGCTTAAAACAACTGGAATCTGGTGATATTATTATTTGTAGTGAATTATCACGTTTGGGGCGCAAACTTTTTATGATCATGCGTATTCTTGAATATTGTATGACAATCGGTGCTAAAGTTTATACCGTAAAAGATGGATATGAGCTCGGCGACAACATTCAAAGCAAAGTATTAGCTTTTGCATTTGGTTTGTCAGCGGAAATTGAACGAGATTTAATTTCCCAACGAACAAAAGAGGCTCTGGCCCGAATAAAATCCGAGGGTAAACAGCTAGGCAGAAAAAAAGGAAGTAAGAACAAACATCATAAATTAGAGGGACAGGAAGAAAAAGTTATACTCCTTCTCTCTAACAATATGACTAGAGAAAAAATTGCTAAACAGCTAAAGGTCAGTCTTCCAACATTACGTAAATTTTACCGTAAAATCGAAAATTTTTAACGAACGATATTTTTTTCATAACATTTATAATTTTTACTCGCAAGCAAAATTTTGTAGCTTGCCCAAATTTCAAGCCATTTTCTGACATCAATTTCTCCATTCTATAACTGATTATATCACTAAAAACTTTAACCTTCGTTTGATTTTTCATATCAAAGACACTTTGCGGCGACTTTTAAAATTTGTTTACACGGAGGTTTTATGAAATCTGAAGAAGTTAATTACAAAAAGAATTTCTGTGAAAAGTACTTTGATAGTGGGTGTTGGGATTTAGATGTTCTCAACAAAGTTGATGTTTTATTAAAAGATAAAAAGGGAAATTTTTTTCTTTATATAGAAACGAAATTTATCATAACAAATGATGCTGAGTACAGAAGTGCTCTAGCACAAGTAATTATTACAAATAAAAAACAAAGCCGCATTATGAATAGAGTTGCTCTTGTTTACCAAGATAATAAAAAAAATGATGTTCTCGAACTTATAGATTGTTCTGATAATAGTGTGATGTATAATAACGATATTAATTGGAAATCAGAGGTACCAAGTCACCCGACAAAAGATGCAATAGACAGGATTAATGATCGTATTAAAAATAAAATAACAAGGTATATAAATGAAGAAATTGTAGAGTTATATAAGAGGATAAAAAAAGATCAGGACGTCCAATTTGACATAACAGAAGATAATGTTGAAAATGTTTACAATCATTGGAAAAATGAAATTTCTTTCCGAGAAAATGTCAACGATGAACAGGATTTAATTAATCTTTTTCTTATAGATATTTTAAATGGAACAACTTATAAAAAATCTTTCTATGAAGATATTGAAGAAAATACGTTGTTTGGTAAAGAGAAAACAGGAACTCGTGAAGTTGATACAGAAAATGATTTAATCAGAGAAGGAACTAATTTAAGCAAGTATTCCATAGTATATAATTCTAATAGCCAAGTAGACGGTATTAAATATGAAGGTAAATATAGATCAACATATTATACTATCAAAAATTCTGAAAAATACCAAGAATTCTGGAAAAAATATAAAAGGCCCCCTGAAAAACATGAATTTCTTAAAATTATCGAAAGAAGTGATAGACTTTACTCTGATAAATATAGAAGAGATACTGGTGGCGAATATACTCCTACTTGTTTTGTAGAAAAACAAAATGAAATTCTTGCACGGTATTACAATATGAATGATTTTATAGTATTTGATCCATGTGCTGGTGTTGGCAATCTCGAAAACCAATTTGGAAAGGATTATAAAGAGTACTGTTATCTTTCAACGCTTGAACAGATGGATGTCGACACGTGCAAAATTAAAGGATTTGAAAATTCTGTTAAATTTGATTATTTAGAAAATGATGAACATCCAAAGTTTAAATATAAAGGTAGTTTATTAGATATCAATGACATTTGTAAGCGAGAAAATCGCAAGTTAATGATTGTGATGAATCCACCATACCAGAATAAAACAGGTTTTAAAAACAATTTGGCAATTGAGTTTTTTAATAAAGTCTTAAAATTAAATCCTGAAGTTATTGTTTTTTATTATACAATGGAAAGTTTCTTCAGAGATGAAAGGATGAATTATATAAATAGTGAATATAAAATTAAATCCCATATCTTCAGCAATGCAAAAACAACTTTCTTGTTATCAGAGTGGCCAATAAGTCAAGTAATTTTTGATAAAAATGATGGATATGAATTTAATGACGATTGCATCCCTGCTGATAGATATGAAATTAACGAAAAAACAGATAATTTAGAATATATAAAAACTTACAATTATAATGTCACCAAGCCGTATTTAATGAAATCAATAGAAAAAGAAATTAAAAATAATATGACAGGGACAATTCTAGGACAATGGAGCTATTTAACCCATGTGTTGGTTATAGGCAATGGAGGAAAGGAAAAAGATAATAAAATTACAACAAATAATTTAAAATATGTTTTGTTATCAAAAGGAATAAGTTTCAATACACATGCAAAATATTTTGAAAGAAACTATCACTGTTACAAAGGCAGTATTGAGGATATTTCTTTAGAATTATTTAGCGATTCAATAATTTTTTCATTATTTTATAAGAATAATCAATTTACAAATAAAGACGATAAAAATTATATTATGCCGTTTTCTGCAGAAGAATTAGATTGCGATAAAAATGATCTAAATGTTTTGTTTCCTAATGAATTTGGAAATGATTTATTTTCAAATGATTTACATGATAAGCCTTTTGATTTTAGAGAATGGCTTAAACAGTTTGAATTTTCAGAAGAAGCAAAAAATTTATACAATGCTGCACTTGAAATATTTAAATTTTATCATCGGAATAAGGAATATTCTAATAAGGATTGGAATGATAGCTTTTATGATGTAACTAATGCTATTATGGGCAAAGATACTTCAACATTTAGTGAATTAGAAACCGAAAATGATACAAGAATTACAAAAACTAAAACAACGAAGGGAACTAGAGGTTTTGGTCGTAATACGATAAAATATGTCATAAATTCGGAGTATTTACCTATTTTTGAAAAATTTTTCGATGCACGAGATATATTAGCGAAGAAAATAAATAAACAATTGGTAGATTCTGGTTTGCTTCTATGGGAAAGAGAAAATATATATTAACAAATTTTAATGTAATAGTATAATGTGGAAGCTGAATGAATAAAAAATCAAAGATAATTTGTCCGAAATGCCAAAGCACAAATATTGCCTACATTGTATATGGTGAGCCGGCATTTGATGATGAGTTAAATGAAGTTTTAGAAAAAGGCGAGATATATCTTGGTGGCTGTTGTTATTATAGTGATTCACCAAAATATCACTGCAATGATTGCAAAAAAAATTTTCCTGATAGTAAACATGATCCTGATGATAATGCTTTAATCTGAGTTATATATCAATAAGTAAATCCTTATTAAATCCTGTATATTTGGCAAGCTCGTTGTATCTTTCGTAACCACGTGGGTTACATATAACGCGACAGCCACCAATTTTATAGTTACTTGCCCAATGTATGTGCCCATGACACCAGAGCTTAATATTAGGATGCTCCAATATAAAATTCTCTAAATTACTTGCGAAAGCTGGATTTAAAAAATCGTTTTTATAGATGGGAGATATTGATTTTTCGCTAGGAGCATGGTGGGTAACAATTACAATTTTTTTATCTACAAAACAGCTACAAACCCCATCTATATAGGAAAGAGTGTTAAAGAACATTTTTTCACAATCTTCTGGCCGTAACTTTATTTTTTGGTTTTTCTTTTCGTTTTCGATATTTGTCTCGAAATTAGTTTTTCCATATTTGAAATCGTTCATATTACAAAATGCATACCATTTACAAAAGTCTTTTCTTTCCGCCCCAAACAAACAATAATCAGTCCATAATGTGCCACCGACAAAAACTATATCTCCTACAATTTTATAACTGTCATTTAAGAATGAAACTAGCGAAGATAATGGATATTTTTTCTCGTACTGCTTTAATTGATACTGTAGTGAGTGTCCGCCTTTGTTATATAGTATATGATTACCTGCAACAAAAACACCCCTTTTTACATTATTCTCAAGCCACTTTACCGTTTTTGAAAAGTAACCGGATATATCACCACAAATTATTGTGAAAATTTCTTTATCTTTGATACGAAAAGGTAACCCTTTATTAATATCCAAATGCAAATCCGATAATATGCGCAATTTCATAATATTTTTCCTTAAATTCTATACAGTTATATCCACTCCATTAAAAAATCTTCTTTATTTATTGTTTTTTCTATGGATATTCGACATTGTTATAACTAGAGGAAAGTTGTATGTCGAATGCTAAATTGCACCAGAAATGGTACAAGACTAAAACAACAGCAAGTGTTTATAAAGACAACAAAGAATTGTCAAAAGACGTTATCTTTCACTTAAAAGAACATTATAAATCAAATACTTATAAAATAATAGCAACAGAACTAAATTTGAACTTACATAATGTTCGTAATTGGTATTATAAAAATACAGGTTTGACCGCATTTGAATTATTAAAAATTATGGATAATTGCTGTTTTATAAGGCGTTTACTTGGATATTATAAGGTTATAGAAAATGGGTGTTTAGCCGGAAAGAAAAACAGGAAAGAAACAAAGCAAAAAATCCTTGCAATACTGAAAGAAAATCCGAAAATGACGATAAATGAATTAGCTTGTATTATCAACATAACACCTAAAGCGGTGGAATGGCAGATAAAGAAACTTGTAAATGAAAAGAAACTCCTTCGTGTAGGTGCGACTAAAAATGGTATGTGGTTAGTAATGAATAGTAAATAAAGGGAATGTAGATAGATGATACAAACGATAGAACCTCTTAAAATAGGTGTAAAAGCAATAAAAAAGGCCTATAAAGAAATGCATAAATGGCAAAAAACATTTAATGAAATGTTTAATGGAAATTTTGTGCCGACATATAATGATACACTCGAAATTGCGCTGGTTGATATTCTTCAACGAATATACAATGATAAAGATGTCTTAGGTTGGTGGATTTATGAAATGCAATTTGGTAAAAACGCTCATAAAGGTGTAATGACAGATGAAAAAGGAAATAACATTCCCATGCGAACTGTAGCAGATCTTTACCGATACTATGCAAAATATACACTTAATAGTTGCCCTACAAAAAAATCATATAAATAGACATGATGCAAAAGGTATAAAATATTTTTTATTTTCGTATTTATATTTGTTGATATGTTGTCCCAAATGTATTGACTTTTGTCCCAATGGGGTTTATAACATATTTGAACAAAAGAGGATACCTATGAAAAAAAAGAATGTTTTGAATCTAATCAAGTACTATTCAGAAAAAAATGATAATGCTTTCAGAAATGAGGCATATGAAATTGCAAAAGATTTTTATGATAGCGGTGATAATCAGTTAGCTGAATATATCATGGCATTAATTTCAAATAAAAATGCCTTTGTACCACAAATAAGAGATAATAATTCTGTCTTTCTGAAAAAAGTAACACTATCTACTGAGCCTTTACCACTGCCAGATAGTATCAAGAATGATATTGTTGGTTTAGTTAATGCTATAAATAGAAACGTAGGAATTAATAAATTTTTATTTGAAGGCTATCCGGGAACTGGAAAAACCGAAACAGTTAGCCAAATTGCACGTATTATAGAAAGAGATTTATATGCGGTTGATTTCAGTGGTATTATCGATAGCAGATTGGGGCAAACACAAAAAAATATGATGACATTGTTTGATGAGGTAAATAATATATCTCAACCAGATAAAATAATTATTCTATTTGATGAAATAGATGCAATAGCATTAGATAGAATCAATAATCACGATGTAAGAGAGATGGGGCGAGCTACGTCATCTCTACTAAAGGGGTTAGATAGCTTGAACAGTAGTGTTGTCATGATAGCGACAACTAACCTTTATAACTCTTTTGATAAAGCTTTGATAAGACGTTTTGATGCTGTTATAAATTTCAATAGATATACTCAAGAAGATTTAGTGAATATAGCAGAGATAATTCTAAATAATTTATTATTGAAATTTAAGATCTCAGAAAGAAACACAAAATTATTTAAGAAAATAATAAAATTAATGGATAAGATTCCGTATCCAGGTGAATTAAAAAATTTATTAAAAACATCAATAGCTTTTAGTAGTCCTAATCATAAGTATGATTATCTAATCAAATTATTTGAAAACATTAAGAAAGATCAAAATATTGATTTGAAAGAATTACAAAAATTAGGATTTACCGTTAGAGAGATAGAAATATTAACAGGAGTATCTAAAAGCCAAGTATCAAGAGAACTAAAGGACGTATAATGGTTAATAATATTTTACAATTAAAAGGAACATTTGAGCAACGATCAAAAAAATCCGGTTTTGGTAAGCCAAAATTACCAAAGAACGGAGAGGTTTCAGTTTCTCATATTGAGAAATTACTAAATGATTTAAAATCACTACAGCAATATTGGAATAGTGAGACTTTAATAAAGGGTGCTCTTATTAGTGTATTTTATATAGATGTAATAGCCAAAAGCAGACGCATTTCAGAAACATTTGCTGGACCAGGAGTGTTTTCTAATCAGTCTGTTGTCGGAGCAAAATTTCATTCTGATAGTGGACTGAAACACATAATTACGCACTACGTAAGTTATACTCTTTTGCAAGATACTATATCTAAATATGAAAAAACAATAAGAATCGCAAAAAAATTATTCACAGATAAAATCACGGACCAAGATATTGAGAAATTAAATTCTAAAAAATTAGAATATAATGAAAAGGATCTGAGTCAAAATGCTTTTGCAAAAATTATCATAGATTCCTACTTTGTCGAACAATTTGCTATACCTGTTCCTGATGAAGAATTTAAAGAAAACTCCATTATAACAATATATAAAACAGGAGTGAATACTGTCGATCTTATGAAGAAAATTGGTATCAATATTTTACCAAACAATATAATAGATGGAACAACGATGTTGTTAATGCCGGATGCATTATCATTATTGTACCAAAAAGCTCCTTATTTAATTTCCATGTCAGTTACGGATTTAAATTCACTTACCAAAACAGATTTTGAGCAATTAGCTCCTCAACGCATTGATATTCCAAAACCAGGAAATGAGCCAACAATAGGTGTCATTGATACTTTATTTAATTCAAATGTTTATTTTTCAGATTGGGTAGATTACACAAATATGGTTGATCCTAATATTGAAATTTGTGATGATGATTATTTTCATGGAACTGCAGTTACTTCAATTATCGTTGATGGCCCTTCGTTTAATAGAAAGCTTGATGATGGCTGTGGTAGATTTAAGGTAAGACACTTTGGTGTCGCTACGGGAGGAAAGTTCAGCTCTTTCAGTATATTAAAAGCAATTAATGAAATTGTTACAAAAAACAAAGATATAAAAGTGTGGAATTTGTCACTGGGTTCCTCTTTAGAAATTTCTTCTAATTTTATTTCTCCAGAAGCCGCTATTTTGGATAAAATACAATATGACAATGACGTCATTTTTATCATAGCAGGAACTAATAAGCCAGTAGAGATAAAAGGAAAAATGAAAATAGGAGCACCTGCAGATTCAATAAATTCATTAGTTGTAAATTCTGTAGATTTTAAGAATAATCCTGCATCTTATTCCAGAGAAGGTCCTGTACTTTCATTTTTTATAAAACCTGATATTAGTTATTATGGTGGAGATAAAGAGAAAATTAGAGTTTGTACCCCAACAGGAGAGGCTTTTGTTTCTGGAACATCTTTTGCCGCTCCATGGATTGCTCGGAAAATGTCATACTTAATTGATATTATGGGATTTGATAGAACTACGGCAAAAGCTATTTTAATTGATTCTGCTACAGGATGGGAAAAGGAGACAGTATCTCGTTCATTATTAGGATATGGAGTAGTCCCAATAAAAATTCGCGATATTTTAGAAACACCTTCAGATGAGATAAAATTTGTCATTACAGGAAAATCAGAAAAATATGATACATATAACTATGCAATACCTGTTCCTAGGGATGGAGAAAGGTATCCTTTCGTTTCTAAGGTAACAATGTGTTATTTTCCTTATTGTTCAAGAAATCAAGGGGTGGATTATACTAATACTGAATTGGATATCTCTTTTGGAAGAATTGATAAACAAGGTATTAAACCAATTAATAACAATTATCAATCTGCAGAAACTGGACATTTTGTATATGAAAAAGATGCAAGAAGTACATATAGAAAATGGGATAATGTCAAACACATTAGAGAGGTATTTACAAACAGGGTTCAATCAAAACAAGTATATGGAAAGAATCTCTGGGGAATCAGCATAAAAACAAAAGAAAGATTAGAGGATAAATACGGAGAAAATCTAATGTTTGGGTTAGTAATTACCTTGAAAGAGATTAATGGCGTAAACCGCATTGAAGATTTTATTCAAGGATGCATATTGAATAACTGGTTTGTTAATAGAGTGAATATTGAAAATAAAATTGATATTTACACAACTGCAGAAGACGTTATTAATTTTGATGAGGTATAATAAGAATTAGAACTAGGAGACTTTACAATGACAGAAGTAACAATAGACTATTTAAATAAAGAGAGAATTACGGCTTTTGAACGCATTGAAAACATAGAGAAGGATCTACTCCCTGAAGTAAAGAAGATTGCTGATAAAGCCTTATCGATTGCGGAAAGTAAAATAACAACAAATGAAAAATTAGCTCAAGATTCAGCAATTAATGCAGGTACTGCCGCTAAAACCGCATCTGAAAAGTTAGAAGAAATAAATAGTAGTTTAAGTCAAATAAAGGATATAATTGCAGAATATAAAGAGAATTATAAACAATTGCGCCAATCTATTAATATAGCAAACGATGTAAATGAAAAATATGATCAAATAATAAAAAATGAGCAAGGTATAGCAGATTCTCAAACAAAATTAAAAGGATTTCAGGCACAAATAGATTCAGCATTAACAACGGCCAAACAATCAGAGGAAAAAATAAAAGAGTTGGAAACAAGTTCAATAGGTTTTGTATCCAAAATAAATGAATTATTAAATAAATCTAATGAATTAAAGGCGGAAATTTCAAATATATATGATAAAATTTTTGGTTATGATACAAAGGATGAAAATACTGGCGAGATTCATCATGAAGAAGGATTAAATGATGAACTGAATAAAAGCTATAAAGAACTTCGTGATCAACAAAATAAATTAGCAAAAGATATAGTAGTTTTTCAAAACGAAAAAGAGGAAGAAATAAAGAGAAAAATTGAACTTGGAAATAATAAATTTTCTAAGTTAGAAACAAAAATTAAGAGTTTATTACCAGGTGCAGTGACAGCAGGTTTAAGTTTTGCATATAAAGAAAAAAGAGAAAGTGAAGAAACGCAAAAATTCTATTCAACTGTCATATTTGTAATTTCTATTTTATGCCTTGTTGCGGTATCATGTATTCCTGTATATATTAATTATCACTTGTATATAGAACAACAAAATAATTTACAAAAAGTTATGGAATATATTCCAAATTTATTTCTTTTCATTACCCCACTGTACTTACCTTTTCTTTGGTTGGCATGGCTTTCAAATAAATCAGCAAAGCTATCTAAACGACTAATTGAGGAGTACTCTTATAAAGAAGTTCTCAGTAAAACGTATGAAGGTCTTAATGATAAAATTCAGAGTTTAGAAGATGCTAAAAATTCGTTAGATTTGAAAACAAAGCTTTTATTTAACATTGTAATGATGAGTTCAGAAAATCCAGGAAAATTAATAACAGATTACAATAAAACAGATAATCCTTTAATGGAGATATTAGATAAGAGCTCGTCTTTAGCTAGTGCTTTTGACAAATTTGCTAATATTCCTGGACTGAATAGAATAGCTAAACTACTAGATATAAAACAACAAAAAGCCGAGAGTAATCTAGCTAAAAAAGCGAAAGAAGGCATAGATCTGCAATACGAATTAGAAAAAGAAAGTGAATAACAAGCTAAATATTTAAGTAAAAAATCTTATTGTTATGCAAGTTGGATGATGATTAAAGTTTTATTTGTATGTTTGGGGAATATTTGTCGGTCGCCGATGGCGCAGTTTGTGTTTAAGCAAATGGTTGAGGAACGCGGTTTATCCGATCAGTTTGAAATTGATTCTGCCGCAACTGAAAGTTACAATGAGATGTGCCATGCCGGTATTCATCATGGTACACGCGAGACGTTAAAATCCATGCATGTGCCGTTTGAAGAGCATTATTCGCGTCGCATTCGTCTGTGCGATTATGCTTATTATGACTATATTTTGGCGATGGACGACAGCAACATTGAGGACATTCAATCGCTCGTCGGTCCGGATACGGAAAACAAAATTCACCGCTTGCTTGATTTTACTAAAAATCCGCGCAATATCCGCGACCCATGGTACACCGGCAACTTTGACGAGAGTTATTGGGATATATACGAAGGCTGTCAGGCATTTTTAGAACATTTGAAATTATAAGATATTTTAACAGCCATTTGTAATAGCTAAATTTTACCTTGCAAAAATTAGCTTTGTTAAATAAACTCTGCTTAAATAATAAAAGGACTTCCGTTGATATGAACAGATATTTTTACGCAGATACAATTGAGAACTTTATAAAGAGTGATTCTAACTATATCCTAGGCTCGCTCGTGAGAAACTCACCGTTTGACATTACAGATCTGCAAAGAAATGCATGGGAAGAAGAAATTAATTTGTTGAGTTCCATTCTGCAAAATGAAAAGGGACAAATTATTTTTGAATACGATATTCCCCGGTTGGGCAAGCGAATAGATGTTGTTTTACTGATAAGCGGAATTGTTTATGCTTTGGAATTTAAGGTTAATTCTACCGAATACATACGTCAGGATATAGAACAGGTATGGGATTACGCGTTGGATTTGAAAAATTTTCATGAAGCTAGCCACAATTTGACGGTTGTTCCGATTTTAATTGCCACAAATGCTAAAGATAGTTCGCAAGTTCAGCAAGTTAGTCACTATGATGACCTTGTTTTTGAACCTATTTTATGTAATGCCGGTGAACTCAGCAATGTAATTCAAAAAATAAAAGCTCAATTCGCTGTAAATATTGACTTGAACGATTGGAAAAACAGCCGTTATAAGCCAACACCGACAATTATTCAGGCGGCAAGTTCGCTTTATCTAAATCACTCGGTAAAAGATATTACACGTACAGAAGCTTCCGGTCAAAGTTTACAGCAAACAACAGATTTTATCTCTCAAATTATACAATATTCCCGAGATAATCACGAAAAATCTATTTGTTTTGTAACTGGCGTGCCGGGAGCCGGAAAGACCTTAGTAGGCTTAAATGTTGCTGTCCAACAATTCAATCAAGGTGATTTAGCAGTATATCTGTCCGGTAATCAGCCGTTAGTGGATGTTTTAACCGAAGCATTGGCCCGGGATAAGAAAAGACAGGAAAATGAGAAAAATCCAGAAAAGCATTATACACTCACTGAGGCAAGGCGGAATGTAAAATCATTTATTCAAATTGTGCACCATTACCGCAATACTTCTTTAAGCAAGATTAAAACGCCAATCCGCGATGGGATTTTGGAAATTGATCCAGCAAAAGTTAGAAAACATCAGGAAGATGGTTATTCAGAAGTTGAGCACGTCGCTATTTTCGATGAAGCTCAACGTGCATGGACACAGCAACAGTTGGCTAACTGGTTATCCCGTAAACAGGGAATTAAAGATTTTCCAATGTCTGAACCGGAATTTTTGATTTGGTCATTGGATTTGCGTGAGGATTGGGCTGTCATTATTTGTTTAGTTGGCGGTGGTCAGGAAATTAATACCGGTGAAGCAGGAATTTCTGAATGGCTTAGAGCTATCAACAGTAGTTTTTCTAATTGGAACGTCTTTATTTCCGACAAGTTAAGGGATAAAGAATACGCAACTGGTGAAATTGATAAATTACTAGAAAATAATTCTCATGTTCGGAAGAAATCAGATTTACACCTCGCTGTATCAATGCGTTCATTCAGAGCAGAACAACTTTCTGAATTTGTGCATGCTCTTTTGGCTTCGAACGTAGATGAAGCTAAAAGATTATATGAATCTCTTAAAGAACGGTATCCGATAGTTTTAACCCGTTCGTTAGATAAAGCAAAAGCTTGGCTTAAACAACAAAAACGAGGTTCCGAACGATATGGTATGTTAGTATCGTCTCAGGCTCAACGTTTAAGACCGTTGTCTATAGATGTTCGTTGTAAACCTGATACTGTACATTGGTTTTTGGATGATATTGATGATATTCGGTCTTCTTTATTTTTGGAAGATGCCGCCTCAGAATTTGATGTACAAGGTTTGGAATTAGATTGGACATGTATTGTTTGGGATGGTGATTTGAGGCGCGAAAATAATACATGGGGCAATTATTCGTTTACGGGTAATAAGTGGCAAAATATTCGTTCTGAAGAAAGAAAATCTTATCAAATCAATGCATACAGAGTTTTGTTAACGCGCGCCAGACAAGGAATGATTATCTGTGTTCCGGAAGGCAATCCTGAAGACGGTACTCGAAATCCGAAATATTATGATGGAACGTTCAATTATCTGAGAAGCATCGGATTAGAAGAGATATAAAAATAAAATTGGACAATATCATGAATAGAAAGACCATTTTATCCAGTCACTTTCCTGAATTTGTTGAAAAATGGAAGAGATTTCAAGGTCACTTCAAAAAAGTTGATTCTTGGTACATTACTAGTGATTACTGTCTTGATGATAAAGATAAACCTAGTGATGTCATGACTTTTACCATTTTTCCTTTTGTTCCGCCTCAGATGCTAAATTATGAAATAAAAAGGCATTTATCCAAAGATATTAAGGATTTCAAAAATCTTTCGGAAAAAGCTATTAACTATATTAAGGAGGCTCCTTATTTTTTCTCGGTGGCATTTATAATTAAAAATAAAAATGATGTGTTTACACTGGAGGGAAGCAAACAAGTTCTTGATAAAACAATTAAACATATGGAAAATTGGCCTCCAGCTAAAAAAGAAGAATTTATCCATAAAATGAAGAAAATGAGAAATTATCTCAACCGGAAAGAAATTGATTTGAAAACGCTTTCTAATGTCAGTATTACGGCACATATTATGTCTGCAATATTAGAATTTCTCTTAATAAAAGCAAAAGCCAAGCACATTATTTGGGTACCGGATAGAGATAAAATAACAGATTTTCAGGATGGTATTGTAAATGAACTCGTGCGTTTAGGGTATTCAAACTTACTAAACAAAAGAATTTATGATAATGAAGTATATGGATTCTGGGGCGGCAAAGAATACAATAAGGAGATCTTTGATGAATTAATTCGGGTTCCCGATTATATTTCCGGAGCCATCGCTTCGATGGATTTTGATAATGTAGATAAAACTCCAGAAAAACACTATAATTTATTTGATAAAAGTATCGTCGATAACGAGAGAATATGTATTATGGGTTTAGAGCATCATCAAGGTGAAGATATATTAGGTGAAATTAAATTTACCAGACATTCCCCTGTATCACAATAAGTTAACCAAATTGTCATTTCTTCTTCTGATATTCTACCTTCAGCTCACTCTCGCACTGTTTATACCTTGCGGTCATTTGTTCGAGTTTAAATTGTAGGCGGTTGAGGCGGTCGCGAGGTCTGACCGGTAGCGGGTTACCGTAAGCCTTTTTTAGCAATGTTTCAATTTGAGTTAGGGTGCGGCCGGCGTGATAATAGACCATCACAAAGTTTGTCCGGTTGCTCGGTTTAATATCCTCGTATTTGCGCATTTTCATAATTCAATCCCCATGTATCGGCAGTAGCTCGATCCGGACGGGTCAACGTAAAGTGTTGGCTTGCCGGGGCATTGTAAGGCAACCACTTGGCGGTGGTTTTCGTCATCATAACCACCTTTGCCGGATAAAAAGATGTAATCGTCAAGTGGCGCTCGGCACACTGCATCATACCAGAGCGGAGGCAGATTGACCGTTTCTGCAACTGTCACTTCTTCGGCCTGATTGTTATAGCGCCGGCATAACTCCATTACTTCGTCAATATCTGAGGGCTTCCGGACCATGTAAATCTTAACTGTTTTCATTGTATTTCCTTTCGTTTGATACAATGAATGTCTGGATTTCAGCGGAAGTCCAGTAGAATATGCATATTATGGGGATTTATTTTTAGATGCCTATTTTAACAATACTTCCTTACAAAAATACCTATTTAGAGTATTGCTCTGATTTTAATTTGAACGAGGATAAAAATTAGAAAACATGGGTGTTTCTTAGTATATTATTTAATACTTCAAAATGATCTATATTATTAAATTTAAATCCAATCATTGTTTTACTATCATATAAAATTACTTCCTTATTTTTAGCATCAAAAGAGAGATGAACTTCAACTTCTGAATTATTTTTAGATTGTTCTTTTATTGCATTTTGAAAGGTGTTTTCATTAGAAGCTACAATTTTTGCAATATCTTCTAAATTCCTAAAAATAGCTATCGGAGGAAGCATTCTGTTACGCATATAGTCAGTTCCAGTAGCTATTACCTTATTATTTATTTGTAAAGTATATGCAATATTGTTTTTTCTTAAGCCCATTATTTGTTTTTCAGTTAAATTTGAAGGGTTTATTCCATTAAAAGTTTCTAATAAATCAGACCAATTATCATCCATAATTTTTAATAACGTCCTATCAGTAAAACTTTTATGATTGCCTATGTTTAGTAGAAATACAGAATCGGCATAAAAGTAAGCAAATAACAGTATTCCATCTGTTGCTAAATTCCTTTGTTCTTTTGGTTGTAAATGAAGATGAGTTATTCCCCAATCATTTAATAATCTATCTTCAAATTTTAAGTTATTTGTTCTGTTTGTAAGATAAGGAGCGATACTATAACCTTGCCTCAGAGTATTACATATAGCTGATATTCTTTTGTAATAAGCTCTGTACAAAGGTGATTTTAGGATTTCCTTTGAACAATACACTCTCTTTTTTCCCGATGGAATTTTTTGTTTATTGTATAAGTATAATCTTAATAAATCTTCGCACTTGGCTGTTTCTAAATATCGTTTTGACTGAATTTCTATTTCTAAACTATTAATACTTATAAATTCACTTATTTGTTCTACTAAAAAATCACGAAAATCTTCTCTAAATCTATCAAATATTAGTTGTTCTTTTTCTGTAAGCATTTTGTTTCGTATCCTCTTCTCATACCCCGGTTTTAACAATCCCTTTGCCGAATTTGGCTTCGAGTTCGTCAACGAGGTGTGAGAGTTTGTCGTCGTGGGGCTTTACTTCCTCAAACAACGATTGTTGCACTTCGCCGTAGGTCAGATGTGTCAGAGTTACACCGGTTGAGCGGTAAATTAAATTCGGGCGGTAGAGTTGTTTTAAGAGGTTTATGGCGGTCATGCGCACTTCTTGATCGCCGTTGGTCGGGTTCGGTAGTTTCGCCTCAAGGGCGAGATATTTGAAGTCCTTTGTGCGGAGCATAACTTCCACGCCTTGGCAAAAGCCGTTCCACCGCCGTAACTTCTGACAAGCCTCATGAACGTGCCGGTTCAGTTCATGTTCCAGATATTCCAAACTCTGTGTGAAGTCCTCAAAACTTCGCGTTACCTGTATGCTCTGCGGGGCGGTGGGTTCATTATTTACCAAAGATGTCGCAACACCGGTCAGCTCACTTTTAAGGTTCAACCCGTTAATTCCGAAGGCTTTTCTGATCCAACCGTTTTCTTTCTCCACAAAATCGCGAATGTTGAAAATCCCGCTGAACTTCATGTGCTCGCTGTTTTTGCGCCCGATACCGCTGACGTCCTCAATCGGCATTTCGCCGACAATATCCAAGATTTTATCGGGCGGAATCACAAATATCCCGTTGTTGCTCTTGGCTTTATCCGAAGCGAGTTTTGCCAGCGTTTTAGAAGTTCCTAAGCCGATAGATACCGGGATTCCGACCTTATCCCACACGGTCTGTCGGATATTTTTGATAATGTCGGTATAGGTGGAATGATAAACCTTGTTGAGGCTGGTCAAATCAATGAATGCCTCATCAACCGAGGTTACTTCGACATCCGGACTGAAAGTTTTGATGGTGTCCATCACTTCCTTGGAAATCTCGGTATAGCGGTGGTGGCGCGCCGGAATACAAATCGCGGTCCTAAAGTTCGGCTTAACCTGAAAATACGGCTGTCCCATTTTAATCCCGAGTGCCTTAGCTTCCTTTGAGCGGGAGACGATAATGCCTTTTGAACCGCCGCCGGTCATCACGCACACAGGCTTTCCCTGCAAATCGGGATTATCCTTCCGCTCGCAAGAAACGAAAAAGCAGTCACAATCAACCAATGCTATAACGTGCTGGCGCATTTTACCTCTTTAATGTTCTATTTATGTTCTATTATTAGCGCAGAAATTTTCGGAGTCAATAACATTTGGTGTGATAATCCCACTTATAATTAAGGTTACATTTACCGGTATCTCTTTTCTTATTTATTCAAGAGTGGCGAGGATATAGGGTACGAACTTGGGCAGATTAGAAGCTAGTATTATCAGGGCGAAATGGTCTGAGTGAGCTCAAACCAAAAGTATCTATTTTGGTGCGGTGGGCGGTATCTTTTCAAAAATCATCAAAAGTGACATCATGGGCAGACGAAACGCATCTTTTGCAAATAACCGCAAACATTGGGCTTTGAAGCGGTCTTTAAAACAAGAAAAAAGAGGAAGTATATCTTTCCTCTTTTTATTATGGTGGGTCCTGTAGGACTCGAACCTACGACCAGACCGTTATGAGCGGCCGGCTCTAACCAACTGAGCTAAGGACCCGTCGGCATTCTTTTTAGGGCAAATGTTTTTTGTAGTCAAGAGGAATTTTTACGGGCGGGGGATTTTTTCCGCCTTTTTATTGCGGGCGGCTTTATTAATTATGCGCAGCTTTATGATGTTCGGCTTAATATGCGCGGCGGAGAGGTTATTGGGTGCGGCGGCGAAACAGCAGGTGGAAACCGGCAGCGGCGGCAAGGGTTATGGCGGCAAATTCGGCGTAGTACCACGGGTTATCCGCATTGACGGGAAAATGGTAAAGGATAAACGAATGGAACATAAATATTTCCAGATTTACGGTTTCGAGCCACAGCAGCGGTTTGGCGGAGATTATCCGGGAGAGTGCGCCGCGGCCGAAAGCGAGCACATATATCACAGGCAATGCCAGCAAGACGAAAAACAGGCGGTATGCCGTGCCGCCCAAGGAATAACAGGCGGCAAGATACAGGCCGGCAAACAATGTTTCCAGAAGGGTCGCGGCAGCAAAGGACAGGCGCTGCCGCAAAACAGCGTTTAGCGGCGAAGGGGAGAGGAAAAAGACGCCGGCAATAAAACCGAGGCTGTAGTTCAAAGCCTGTACCAGCGGGTTGGCGTGCAAATCCAGCCGGATATACGAAGGATAAGAGCTGCGCATATATTCAATATACAGGCGTATGGCAACGAGCAGGGCAAAAAACAGAAACAGGCGGCGGGCGGCTTTGGCGCGCGCGGCGGCGCGGGAAATGGCGGGGGTGATGAAATAGCAGAACAGCAGAGCGCTTAAAAACCACGATACATTGTTGAACATAAACTGCGTGCTTTGGAACCAGGCGTGCTGCAATGTCAGGTTCAGCAGCCCGAAGGACAAGATGAACCCGATGGTTTGGGAGGACCAGGCCGGCACAAAAAACAGCTGCAACAGGAATGTAGTAAAGTGGACGGGGTAGAGGCGGGGCAGTTTGGCTTTGACAATCTGCCAGCCGGAAGGGCTGGCTGCCGGGGTATCGCTTGGGCAAAAATGGTTATAAGCCATACAGAATCCGGAAACCAAAAACAACACTTCGACCATGCGGGCGCATAAATCCCAGCCGGGCAGCGCTCCCATGTGGCAGGCGATAATGCCGATGACGGCAAGAGCTTTGAGCCCGCTGAAGGCTGTGAGGCGGGGTTTTGCCGAGCAGGGAAGGGATGTATTGAGGGAGCGGGCTGGCATTGTTGGTCTCCGGCTGGTTAACGTATGCGGTTGATAGTTTGCGAAATAAGTTTAAAGCGGCACGGCAGGGTTGTCAACCGGCAGAAAGCGGCGGTGCACAGGCGGAGACAGAACGGGGCAGGGCGTAGTGCAGCTGTGTTGGAAACAGATGGGGACAGAATGGGGCAGGGCGTGGCGCAGCGGCGGTGCACAGGCGGAGACAGAACGGGGCGAATATATACTTTCGGTCAGGTTAAATCAGGCGGCGGGGTTTATTATATATAGGCTTAAGTTTATATTCCGGCCGGGGAAACGGCGGCGGCTGAATTGCCAGGACGTATATCTGGGTGCATAGCGTACTGGGACGTGTGTAGCACCGGGGCGCGTGTGGTGCTGTGCAGGCGAGGTGCTGTATTGTTTCGGGGGAGAAATGCTGTTTTGTGCCGGGACGGTTGGAAATGTGTTTTGTTCATTTTTTAGGAGGAGAGCCGCAGATGCCGAAAATTTCCGTTTTGATGCCGGTTTATAAGACGCCGGAACCGTTTTTGAGGGAGGCGGTCGAGAGCATATTGAACCAAACGGCGGAGAATTTTGAATTCTTGATTTTGGATGACTGTCCCGAAGACCGGGCGGCGGAGGCGGTTATAGCATCGTATGATGACGCGCGGATAAAATATTTTCGCAATGAGAGAAATCTGGGCATTGCCGGAAGCCGGAACCGGTTGATGGAAATGGCGACGGGCGATTATCTGGCGGTGGCTGACCATGACGATGTTTCGCTGCCGCAGCGGTTGGAAAAAGAAGCAGCCTATCTGGATGCGCACCGGGAGTGCGGCGTCGTTTCGGGGTGGTATCAGCTTTTGTGCCGGAAACGGGGGCGCATCCGGCGGCGGCCGGAGCATAATGCGGAAATCGGCGCGGCGCTGGCGGAAGGGTGCGCCGTCATTCATCCGGCGTGCATGCTGCGAAGGCAGGAATTGGAGCGCCTCGGGGTACGATATGAGGAGGCGTATACGCCGGCGGAAGATTATGCGCTGTTTATGCGCCTGCGCGGCAGGACGGGATTTTACAACCTGCAGGAAGTTTTGCTGCTGTATCGGAATTTTCCCGAAAATACATCGCACCGGCGGCGGCGGGAAATGCATGCGGCCGACGAACGGATTAAGGCGGAGATACGCGAGGCGGAACGGCGCCGCGGCCAAGTGATGGACGAGGTGCGGGCGGTGGAAACGGAACTGAAAGCGCTTATCCGGCGCGGACAGCGGGAAATTCTGGCGCGGCGCAGGGGGCAGTCTGCGGGATACGGCAGCGGAACGGCAGGCTGGGCGGCGTTTCTGGCGGAGCGCTACGGGCGTTCGGTACCGCCGGACAAGCAGTGCTGCTGGGACATCTGGGATGCGGAACAGGCCGGCGCGTGGGACGACGGCGATGAAGCGGAGAAAAACGGCGAGTGGAGCAAAATATGGAAAAGAATGTTAAATTTTCGGTTGTAACGATTTGTTATAACGTAAAAGATGAACTGAAACGCACATTGCGCAGCCTGTGGGCACAAACATACGGTTCAACCGGAGCCGATTTGGCAGGCGATTGCGGTGGGGGAGATGACGGCGGCAAATTTGCAGGCGATTGCATCGGGAATGGAAAATTTGCGTTCGGAAACAGTTTGGCCGGTGATTGCGGCGGATACGAAAGCATCGTGGTTGACGGCGGTTCCAGCGACGGTACGGCGGCGTTTCTGCGCCGGGAAAAAAGGATTGCGCGCTATGTATCGGAACCCGACCGCGGGGTTTATGACGCGATGAACAAAGGGCTCAGGCTTTGCCGCGGCGACTTTGTGATTTTTATGAATGCGGGGGACGAATTTTTTAATCCTCGGGTTTTGGAACGGGCGGCCGCAGTGCTGCGTGCTCATCCGGATTGCCGTTTTCTGTTTGGGGATGCCTGTCTGGTCGGCGAGGACGGACATTGCCGCTTTCGCGAGTATGATGCTCCGGTAACGACGCAGAACATCTGCCATCAGAGCATTTTTTACGACCGGCGGCTGTTTGCGGAACTGGGAATGTATGACGAGAGGTACAGGATTGTCGCCGATTATGATTTTAATCTGCGGGCGATTGCCGGGAGCGGCGTAGTGCCGTACCATTTCAGCTATCCGGTCTGCCGTTTTTATGAGGGCGGGCTGTCTTCCGGGGGGAAATATGCGGAAAAACAACGGGCTGATGCTGCTTTGCTGCGCCGGGAATGGGGCGAACGGGAGAAACTGAAAGTGCCGGATACGGTTTGGGCCGATGCCGCTGTCTGCATGGGCGGAGAATGCCGCGGCAGCATGGGAAAAGTGGCGGGCGGCAGTTACGCCGGGAGAGATGGCGGCGACAATTTGGCAGGTACTGGTACGGCAGGCGTTAGTGTGGGCGGAGCCGGCGGCGGCAGCATGGCGGAGAGAAGAACCGGCAGCTTCGCAGCGGAAAAGTGGAGGAAGCTCAATGCCTCTTTCAAGAAAAAACTGGTTTACCGTCTGGGGGACAGCGCGGGGTTGTTTTCGGAAATCAACAATATGTTTTTTGCCATGGTCTGGGCGCTTGACAACAAAGTGCGGTTTGAGCTTTGTTCGCAGCGTTCCAACCTTGGCGACGAAGGGTGGAACGATTTTTTTGAGCCTTTTACCGGGGAGAAATGCAGCGAGTTTTTGGTACGGAACAACAGGCGCTTTGTTTCGGATATCAAAGGATATGACAAGAAAAAGGTTATGGCGGGGAAGAAAAAGGAAAAGATTGATTTTCTGACACAGGACATATTTAAGCGCTTTTTTGAAAACCGGGCGTTTGCGGAGAAGGTGTTTGATTTTCCGGAGCTCGGCATTGCGGGCGGTTCGTTTGCGGCGGCGGCGGGACTGGCGCGGGCTTTTTATCGGCTGAATGCGGCAACGGAAACGGCGGTCAGGCATCTGGCAGCAACGCGGCTGCGGATGGTTCTTTTCCACGGCAGCGGCGCTTTTGAGGCGGAAAATGGTGCCGGAACGGGAAGCGGTCTGGCCGGGAGCGGAGAATTGCCGGAAAAGTATATTGCGGTGCAGATGCGGGCGGGAGATATCCGCAAGGAGGCAGCATGGCGGCGGCAGGGGCTGCTCGGCGCGGCGCCGTATGCACGAAAAATCCGGGAAATGTGTAGCGGGGAGGGTTTAGCCGGCGTGCGGACGGTATTTGCGTTTGCCGATGATTTCCGCCTGGTTGAAGAACTGGCGGCGGCATTGCCCGAATTTTGCGTTTATACCCTGTGCGGCGAGGAGGAACGGGGGTTTGACTATGAGGCATTTATGGCGCAGGATGCCGAAGCCCGGCGCCGGGGAATTCTCAAAATTCTCGCCAATGTCGAACTTTGCCGCGGGAGTTTGCGCTTTATCGGAACACGCGTTTCCAATCCAAGCTGGTTTTTGCGCCTGATTATGCCGGAAGAGCGGGTAACTTTTGTCGACTGCCGGCGGCTGAAATGGCAGCTGCAGTTTGACGAGGCGGCGGACGGCGGGCGTGCCGACGAGTTTCGGCTTTTCGGGGTGCCGCTGCTGAAAGTGATACGCGGGAGGAACAAGGTGCGGGTAAAACTGTTTTCGGTTTTGCCGCTGTATAAGATACGGCAAAAAGGGAACCGCAGAGTGCATTATCTGTTCGGCGCACTGCCGGTATGGGCGGCGGGAGAGCGGGAAACTGCGGCGGCGGCTGTATCGGATGCGGGTGCGGGTACTATGGCGGCGCGAGGGGGAATACCGGAGGCTGCGGCTGTATCGGATGCGGGGGCGGAAGAACCCGAAATGGGGAACGCGGGAGAAGCAGCCGCCGGAAAAACAGTGTTAGGAAAGTCGGCAGCAATGTTTTGACAGGTTTCCGGGGCGTGGGTGCATAAATATGCCAGCAGTTCGGCACGGTTTTCCTCTATCGGCAGTTTGTCGGTAAAGGTGCGGCGCTTAAGGAACTGGTTATGGTAATCGCGGATAAGGGTCAGCGGATAAGAATTGGGGTCCGGTGATGCCGGAGCGGAAGCCCGGGCTGCCGATACCGGTTTGGGGGCAGCGGAATCGGGGGACAGTGCGGCAGCGGAATCGGGGGACAGTGTTGCAGCGGAATCGGGGCGCAACGGAGCGGCGGACGTTGCTTTGCGGGCAGGGGAAGCGCTCGGGAAGTCCGGAATGTAGCTGTCCCATTTATAACCGAGGTTTTGCAGAAACGGCGTCAGCTTTATTTCGTATTCCGTAATATACAGCGAGTGGTCGGGCTGCGCTTTGACTCCGTTAAGGAAGGCGGCGAAGCTTTTGGACATGATGACGGGGCGGCGAAATACCAAGAAATAACTTTGCAAATGCGGGTTAAATCTCTGGTTTTGCGTGTTTCCCCAGAAGTCCAATTCTGAACGGGAGCGCATTTGGTTAAACATGGGGCGGAAAGTTTGCAGCGGGGCGTAGGCGGAATCGTTGGCAAAAATCAGTTCGTCGGCGTGTCGGAGCAGGTTTTTGGCTTTCAGCCAGTTATAGCCGCGCTTGTATGACCCCCAGTCGTATTCGCCGTGACGTTGGTATTCGCCGTGAATGACATACGGGGCGACTTGTTTCTGCGCTTCAGGCGAAAGAGGGGAATCCGTTATGTAAACTATGCCGTCAGTTACGGCTTTTAAGCCGCTGAGATAACGCAAAACATACGGCGCAACGCTGCCGTCGGCGCTGTATCCGGCAAAAACGGCGTAGCGGCGCGGGCGTTCGGCAAGATAAAAAAACGCAGCGGCAGTTAAAGCAATGAGCAACAGCAGGGTCAGCAGGCTGCGGCGTTCGCCGGAGCGTTTCAGGCGCGGGCGCGAGAGGATTGCAGCCAGGCTGTGCAGGCGGATTTTTGAGATATTCGGCGTTGTTTTCATCAGCGGTCCTCCTTCAGATAAGGGGAATTGATTTTTTGCAAATGTTGCAGCAAGCGGGCATAAGCGCCCGGAACATGTTTTTTCAGCCAGGCGAAGACAAGGCGGCGCGGTTCCTGTACGTTCAGGCGGGAGGTAAAGGTGCGCATTTTTAAGAACGGGGCGTGATATTTGCCAAGCAGGGTCAACGGATAGCAGTTTTTGTCGTTCAGCGGCAGCCAGGAGAGTTTTTCGTAGGGAATATAGGCGGCAGATGTAAAGCCGAGGCCGGCAAAATAGGCGGTGAAGGGAACTTCATAACGCGCGGCGACGGTCAGGCCGTCTTTTTCGGGGCGTACGGCGTTAAGATAGGCGGCGAATTCCGAAGTGTTGTATACTTGCGGCGCAATAATGAGGAAGTAGCTTTGCAGATGGTAAATTCCGTCAGCATTGGCAGTGATGCCGAAAATATCGGCGCCGGCAGTTTGGGACGCTTGCAGGACGGGGCGCAGCGAGGGGGCAACGAGCAGGGAGGAATCGTTGGCGAGGATTAAGAGGGGGGCAGTGGCTTTGGGGGCGGTTGAGCCGGCTTGGACGGAGGAGGGTGGTTGGGGGGCAGACGCGGTATGAGGCACCGGGGCAGAGGAGGAAAGGGAGGCTGCGGCGGCTGTATCGGATGCGGGGGCTGGTACTATGGCGGCGCGAGGGGGAATACCGGAGGCTGCGGTTGGCCGGGAGGGGAGGGCGTTTTGCCGTTTCAGCCACGCAAAACCGCGTTTGTACGAGCCCCAGTCATATTCGCCGTGGCGGCGGGCTATCAGGTGATTGACATACGGACGGAGTTTGGCGATTTCGCTTTCGGGTATCGGATTGTCGGTTACATAGACGATATTGGGTGCGATTTCCTTTAAGGCGCGCAGATAGTCAATGACATAATCGGAAACGGTGCCGTCGGCAGAATAGGCGGCAAACACCGCGCAGTTCTTTCCGGCGGCGAGGGGGGACAGGGTTTGTTCAACGTCTGCGGGGGCTGAGGCTGCGCAACGGGCGGCAGGCGCCTTACGGTTGTCTGCGTACAGCGTAAGGACGGCGAGCATGAGCGCAATTGCGGCGGTGGCGAGAACGGTGATATAAACCGGACGGCGGCGCATGGTTGTCTCCTTTAAAAAAAATCCCCGCAAGCTCCGGTAGAGCTTACGAGGGATATTATAGCGCGGGAAAAAATTATTCCGCAACCAAAACCTGACGGCGGCTGTGCATAGCTTCTTCAATAAAGGCAATCTGCTCTTCCACCATCGGGTTGCCGGCAAATTTTTCTTTGGCTTTTTGAACGCGCTCTTCAAACGTGCCGTCATTGGATTTGAAAATATACATATAAGCGCGGGTAACGGATTTGATGGTATGTTCGTCGCAGCCGCTGCGTTTGAGGCCGATGACGTTCAGGCCGCGCAGTTTGCCGCGGTCGCCGGTTACCATCGCGAACGGGATGACGTCGCGCCCGATGCCGGTCATGCCGCCTATCATCGCCTTGCGCCCGATACGGCAGAACTGGTGAACCGCCGAGTTGCCGCCGAGGATGACGCCGTCGCCCAGACGGACGTGGCCGCCGATGACCGCATTGTTGGTCATGATGACATTGTCGCCGACGACGCAGTCGTGCGCAATGTGCGAGTTAACCATAAACATGCCGTTGCTGCCGACGCGGGTGGTCAGTTTTTCCGGTTCTTCACCTGCAACCGGGGTCTGGCCTTTGGGGGTGCCGGCGTGCATGGTTACGTTTTCGCGGATGACGTTGTGCGAACCGATTATCAGCCGCGCGCCGGGCTGGAATTCGTTGCCGTGATCCTGCGGGCCGCCGCCGAGGCAGGCGCCGGGGAAAATGACATTGCCTTCGCCGAGGGTGGTGTCGCCCAAAACGGTTACGCGAGCGATGAGCTTGTTTCCGGCAGCGATTTTGGCTTGGCCTGAAATATAGCAGAAGGGGCCGATTTCGGCAGACGGGTCGATTTGGGCGCCGGTTTCAACCACAGCGGAAGGGTGTATCATCTTTTTTCTCCATAAAAAATTGCAACTGTCAGGAAGGGTAACAGAAAGCAGGGCAGATGTAAAGCGGAAATTTCGGCGGCGGGCAGGGCGGGCGGTCACAAAATATTACGGATTGTTGCCGGGAGAGATGGGCGGCGGGCAGCGGAACGGGAAACCGGGAATGAGGTGCGGTCTGGATACGGAACTGGGAACAGGGAATGAGGTGCAGTCTGGATACGGAGCGGGGAACAGGGAATGAGGTGCGGCGGAATACGGGACGAGGAACCGGGACGGGAGGAGAGAATGGCAGAGCATGGTCTGCCCGATGCAGAACAGGGGCGGGAGACTGAAACGGGAGGAGAGAGGCACTATCAGCAGGGAGAAATTTCGTTAAACCGTTCATGTTTCCAATCTATCTGGCGTTTGACTATTTTTGCCGGGTTTCCGGCGATAATGACGTTTTCTTCGTTGAAACGGGATGTTACATTGCTGCACCAGCCGACGATTGAATGCGACGGAATCTGCGTGTTTTTGGCAATATAAACATTGCGTCCTATCCAAACATGGTCGCCGACGGTTACGGAGCGGCCGCGGTTTAGCGGAGTTCCGGAGAGATCGGTTACAGTGTGCGTATCCGTACACCAGAGGACGATATCCCAAGACAATAAACAGTCTTTTCCGATGGTTACAGACGAGTTATGTTCGTAAAGGACGATTTCTGCTCCGTTTATCTGGGTGTTTTCTCCGACAGATACGGTGCAATTGCAGCTTGGGGACAAAGAGTCGCCGATGTTTATTTTGAGGTTAATGTAATTTTCCGTATTCAGGCTGATTTTGTTGTTATCGCCGTAAATCTTGATTTTGATGACATTATTGAGATTGCTGTTTTCCGGAAGGGTTACGATGTTGTTTTTGCCTTTGATTTCCAGACAGAATATGCCGTTATGGGGAATACTTACGGTGTTGCAGGTCAGGTCGGCTTTGATTTTTGACTGGCGGCGCTTTTTTATTTTTTTGCGAAATTCTTTCCATATGTCAGGCAGTT
>UMEA01010789.1_pt1 | contig 49328 bp, 47 predicted proteins | sample 1964621 | NCBI WGS metagenome assembly UMEA01 (sample SAMEA4836007, study PRJEB28245) | human gut metagenome | biome: gut microbiome; material: fecal sample | place: Denmark | collected 2008 | reverse complement strand
GCCAGACGTGTGGGAGCGATAAGAGGAAGGTATTTCAAATACTACCGCATTGCGTTGGAAACAGCACTGACAGCTAAAGAGAACATATCAGGAATACGGCTGATATATGATATCATGCCTGAAAAACGACTAAGATAACGACTTATGAAACAAAAAGGTAAAGTCTTGACAGTATTCCGTCTTGAGGGAGGAAGCGGACAGGAAGCGCAAAGAGAGGAAATCGGGAATAGCAGGAGAGGGGGCGTTGGCCTTCCGTCTTATTTACCGGGAGGAGGTAATGACAACCAGTCTATTTTTGACAAGTCACTGGCGGCTGAAAGTTATGTTGATGCAGTTGATATATGCTCATCAACATTCAATTACCTATATAATTCCGCTTTCTCAGATAAGACAGGATGGGAGTTTTTTAATCTTTCAGATGATGCTTTGGGGGCATATACGGATTTGTATGAGTACCGGAAGTTGCTGCATATTAGCAATGGGGGAGTGTTACAGAAAAACAGCCTCATCAGGAAGCCGGAGAAACATAGGATATTTAATGAGAAGAAAGGAGAACTGACGGAAGAGAACATTTCTATAACTGTTGACTACACGGAAGAATATGATGCTTTGTTTCTTTCAGTGCGGTTCCTTTGTAAATCCTCAGGTGATCTTACAATAGGTTTTACGGATACACAGGGAGATTATGCGTTGAAGACGAAGCATATTGACCAATCGGAGGAATGGCAGGAATATGAACTTTCTGGGAAATGGGCCGGAATTGGTGATTTTTATTTGTCATTTACAGGATTGATAATCGTTGATATCTTGAGGTTGGCGGACAAAGCGTATGATGATCATCGTAAAGAGTTCAGGACATACCAGAGCCAGACCAAGCAGAATCTTGAGCTTATGGTGTCCGCTATAAACGAGTTGAAACGGATGAAATCAGAATATGACAAAAAAATTGAGGAAATATCAAAATCCTTGATCGAGATACGTGGTGAGATACCGGATGTAAGCGGCTTGGAAACCAGTTTGTCCGAACTGGAAAAACGTGTGTCTGCATTGGAAAAAGCCGGTTCCGGAGATGGCACATAGTCCGATCTTTCGGGACCGGCACCGTATCACCTCCAGTCCGTGGGTCTCCTGCCCATCAGTTTTATTCTTGAACGTAAGGCATCACGCAAACCCTCTATGTCACCGGTAAAGAAATTCGCGTATTCTTTCGCCTTTTCCGGAAGTTGGTTATTAAGGACAGCACTCATTACATAATCCACCATCATACGGTGTGCGCAACTTTTGATGGTTTCCGTCATGCTGATATTGAAACTTGCAGGCATGGAAAGCTTTAATTCATACATGCCGAAGTCACCAAAAAAGTAAGTCACCTCCGCTTTGCCGTCACTGCCTTCTATCTTTATCCTCTCGTTTGATGAAGGGATATACTCAAACTGCCCGGTACCGGTTACTTGACCAAGTACCTTGTCTGTTGATGTGCTTACCGTTACAGATACGTCTGTAATAACTCGGATGATGTAACTTTGTCCGGGTATAAGGCTGTAAGTTCCCAGTGATCCAGATGATATCGTTTCAGTACTTCGGTTCATTTCGTTGATTCTCTCAAGACGGTTGTCGTCTGTGTCCCGGCCTGTTATCAGATATTGCTGACAGACACGTTTCACCTCACCGAAAGCCTCCGTCATCGCTCTGGCCACAACCGGCTTTGTGGCCTCATCATCAGGTGTCATTACTTCTGATGCAGTTTCTTCTGTATCTTCGCTCTTTTGTAATGAGCGTCCTATCAGATTGCATTGCACCGCTACATCGTTTACTATCTGCTTTTTCAGCAGGCGTATCCAAATTTCTCTTTCTCTCATGGCTTGTATATTAAAGGATTATTATATCTGTCTCTTAATATAACATCTGGACCGGATGGATTTTCTGTTGTAAGCACATCCATACCTGTGCAACCTATCCCTGTATAAAGGTTGTCTCTATTGCGCTGTTCGTAGTCAGCATTTCCGGACTGGCTCTGTTGCAACTCATAGTCATTATTATTGCGCTGTTCGTAGTCAGCATTTCCGGACTGGCTCTGTTGCAACTCATAGTCATTATTATTGCGCTGTTCGTAGTCGGCTTCTGGTACGATGAATTCTGATCGTTGGTTTAGGGCGGATGCTATTTTTTTCAAGTATCCGGATGCACTGGTCCTGTATCCTTCACAAAGTTCTTTATCCGTTGTAGGCTCCAGCCATGCGGCTGCAAGATAATGTGAAGCATACAATCTCATTGCCGTGCGTATCATGTCCGTGATACCTTCATCCATGCGTATGAAGTTTTTGAATTCAATGATAATTTCATTCCCGGAAGAGGTCATGTTTATATCATTACTGTCTTTAATCTTGCGCCGAAGCTCGCCTTCCGCTTCATTTACTGCGGCGGTAAGATAAAGATCCAGTACAGCTTCATTGTCTTCTGTTGCTGCTATATCTGGATAATTACCGCCGGCTTTTCCTGCCCGGGCTGTAAGCGCAATGACATATTTGAATATTTCCGGTTTGTTTATGGATGTTTTCATAAGTCTTAACTGTTGCAAAGTGCATATTCTTTGGTCATTTTCTTATAATTGTCAAATGCTTTTTCAAATTCTTTCTTCTCATCTATCTTCTGTGAGTTCCATGGAATGAAGGAAGCGATGGATTCGAGTGCGTATTTCCAGTTCCCCTTGAAGCAGATGGCACGGTCGTCTAAATATATGTCGGCTATGGGCTTTCCAGAATTGCTGCCTTTAGGCTGATCCGGGTTTTCGTTTATGTAATCATAAGTGATGTGATTGTCATTCAGGTATTTCTTTAATTTGGAACTGGCGGTGCGTGTTGTGAAAATGATGATTGTGAATCCTTTCTTTTTTAGGACTTCCATGGCACTTTGTACACCATCAATCGGATCACCGAAGATGTCATTACCTTTAAATCCGTCGTATTGTGCTATGACTCCGTCAAAATCCACACATATTGTTTTCTTTTCCATATAAAAAACGATTAATAGTACAAATATAATCTCATCTGCCGTATCTGCTTTGATATAATGCTGACTGCATTATATACATTCGTCCAGTTCTTATTAAGCTATTTTTGTCGTAAAAGAATAATGAACATGCGCGATAACGAACAAATATCTGACTCCTTGCTTTACGGGCATCGAAAATTCGACGGACAGCGGCGGGCCGAGAGATGGCTGCATGTAGCCTATAATGCATATTGCCGTCTTGCTCCTTTCAGAAAGATGCGTGCCGAATGCAAATCGTATGCCTACGGAAAACAGTATGAGAGGCAGATTGTTTACAACGGGCGGCATATAACGAAGGAGCAATATCTTAAGGAGAAGGGTATACCTGCATTGCAGACCAACATATTGGGTAAGATCAAACGGGTCGTACAAGGGCAGTTCAGAATGAACGATACCGCGCCGGTATGTAATGCTGTTGATCCGGAGGAGAAGGAATATGCGGACATTATGTCAGCCTTACTCCGGCAGAACATGAAGCTCAACAGGCGTTCAGAACTGGATGCGCGTACTTTTGAGGAATATCTTATATCCGGTCTGCCTATATATAAAATTTCATGGGCTTATCGTCGTGGAAAACTGGACGTGTTCACTGATTATGTAAATCCGAACTTTGTATTCTTTCCTGACAGTCTTGATTTCAATCTTGCAGACATACGGTTTTGTGGTCTCCTTCATGATCTTGACTTCTCCGAGGTGCTTGCTTTGTTCTCACATTCGGATTCTGATGATATAAAGTTGAAGGAGATATATAACCATTGCCTTGATAATGAATATATCGCCTCGCAGTTCAGCCGTGACACACGCACGTCACAGATTGAATCCACCGATTTCTACTATCCTTCGGAATTCGGAAAATGCCGTGTTATTGAATTATGGACGAAGGAGAGGAGGAAGGCCTGGTTTTGTAATGATCCCTTGGAGAGTGAGCCTTATTTTGTTCCTTATGATCAGAAAGAGAGCATTAAGGAAATAAACCGTAGCCGTCTTGAACTTAATATAAAACGTAATCCTGATGGATCCCCCATGCTAGATACGGACGGGGCTCCCGTTACATTCATGGATCCGGATAAATATGCGGCCGAGAATCTGATCACTTATGAACGGAGAATCGAGACGTATTGGTATTACCGTTATCTTTCCCCAGATGGATTTGTGCTGGAGGAAGGACAAAGTCCGTATTGGAATGGATCCGAATCTTTCCATCCGTTTGTGTTCAAACCATATCCTTATATTGACGGAGAATTTCATCCGTTCATATCTGAAATTATCCCGTCTCAGGAATATTTCAATTACTACATGGTAGCCCTTGATTTTTATATTCGTAATGCGGCCAAGGGTGTGTTGATGATAGATGAACAGTCCTTGTCTGACAACATGAGTATAGAGGATATAGCGGAGCAGTATGTGAAGAGTAACGGCGTAATATTATATACAAGCAAAAGATCTGGTAATGCCCCTGATACCAAGACCGCATCATCCATCCCGGGAGGCTTCGACTATATCATACAACTGTCACGTTCCATGGTGGAGGACGTGTCAGGAGTCCAGGCGGCACTACAAGGTAAATCGGGAAGTTCCGAGAGCGGTGTGCTTTATCAGGCAAAGGCCGCACAGGCCTCATCATCCATACTGGATCTTATAAATACATTCAACTCATTTCTTACTGAAGTGGCATATAAGGTAGTAAAGGTGATGCAATGTTTCTATACAGGCCCGAAAGCGGTCAATGTCGCCGGTGAATCCATTCCCTATAATATGGATACAATGTATGATATTGACATTGATATCTCAATTAGCGAGGATAGCGACAGCCCGGTATACAGGGCGTTGACAAACCAGCTTTTAATGGCACAGGCTGAGAAGGGGCTTATACCGTTCAAGGCGGCATTGGAAGCCGGCAATTTCCCGAACTCCAGTAAGATTATTGCGGTACTGGAAAGATATGAGAAGCAGTTACAGGAGCAGCAGGCAGCGCAACAGATGATGTCGTAAGTAGTGATTGAAAATTTTAATATTTCTTATAATAATGGATTATACAACAATTAAACTGGTGGTTGTAAGTATTAAAAGTTAGTATAAATAATAAAGTAATGAGAGATGTAATTTACAATTTTATCAACGAGCACATGATGATACATATTGTGCTTATAGCCTTGTGTATTGCGGCTACAATGGGGGCTATGTTAGTGGACCTTATTACGGGAGTTATGAAAGCCAAGCAACGGGGAGAGGCAAGAACATCCACGGGGTATAAGAAAACAGCCGTTAAGGCGAAGAAGTATTTCACTCCATTTATAGAGTTGTGCTTTATTGATCTGTTATGCTGTGTGGTTATCCCCTTTCCTGTTTTTTCAATGATTTGGACGGGTTACTGCATTTTCTGCGAGTTTACATCGGTACGTGAAAAATCGTGGGAGAAAGCGGAGTTGCGCAAGGCAGAGAAGACAATGAGTGTGATTATCGAAAACAAAGATGATATCGCCAAGATCATGGCTCAAATACTATTTGACAACGAAAATAAGAAGGAGGAAAAGAAATGAAGTATTTTACGATTGCGGAACTCTGCAAGTCAACGACTGCTGACCGGCTTGGAATTAACAACAGATGCAGACTGGAGCATGTGACTGCTCTGACTGCCTTGGTAGATAATGTGCTTGATCCATTACGTGAGTGGTGGGGAAAGCCTATAACAGTAAACAGTGGTTATCGCTGTCCGGAACTTAATGCGGCCGTCAAGGGAAGTAAGTCTTCTCAGCACATGAAAGGGGAAGCTGCCGATATTGATACTGGCGACCGTCAACAGAACAAGTTGCTGTTTGAGTATATCCACAAGAACCTGCCCTATGACCAATTGATTGATGAAAGCAATTTTGCATGGGTGCACGTCAGTTATCGGGCTGACGGTGCCAATAGAAAGCAAGTGTTAAGTTTATGAGACAAAGAATCTATATATGGATTGCGGTAGCGATAGTGCTTTTACTTGTCTTTTCGTGTAAGACCAGATATGTTCCTGTGGAGATCAAGACAACGGAAACAGTGGAAGTACATGATACCACCATAACAGAAAGACTGGTCCCATACAAAGATAGTACTGCGACACGTGACACTGTATCTTTTCTTTCCAACCCTTATGCGTACAGCTGGGCTAGATATTCAGGTGGAATGTTGCAACATTCGCTGGGAATATGGCCAAATTCGGTACTTATAGTAACAGTACCTCATTATATGACGGTAACCAAGCGAATCGAAGTACCTAAGATTGTAGAGGTGGAGAAAAAATTAAACTGGTGGCAAAAAACAAAAATAGAGATAGGTGGATGGTCTATGATAATGAATATATTGCTTGTATCTATGATGATTGTCAGATGGTTAAGAAAGAAAGGAGGTGCTCGTTATTTATAGATTGTATTTTTTCAATTCAGTCTTTCGTTATAACAAAAATCTTCGGCGGTCCGGATTGTAAGAAAAGGACCGCACGCTCCTTATCAGGTAGAAGTCGCTAAGGAGAAACAATACGTCGGAACAAGAATTGTTTTGCGGTCCCAGACTGCTTAACAATTTTCCGACGTATTTTGTTTATCCAAACAGTGATTATATGAAAAGTGATGAAATATATAAGGATGTATTGCAGGTTGTCGCTTCAGTGACGGGAATATCTGAAACAGGTATTATACATAGCAATAAAGAAGAGTGTGCGAATGCCAGATATCTTCTTGTGCGTTATTTAGCCAAGATTTTCTCTGACACGGAGATAGCGTCATTGACTAACAGAACCAAACAGGCTGTCGGCTCGATGCGGCGTAATGCTAAAAAACAAAGGGTATGGATTGTGGAAAACAATTGGAAAGAAATAGTAAACAAACTGGAAAATAAATATTTTATCTGCAAGTAATTTATTCCGTAATTTGCCTTTGCGGTCAATATTGACCGTGATATGTAAAATCATAATTATGGATAATATTACAGGTATGAGCATACAGGAGTATGCTGCAATGCGAGAGCTTGAATGTGAGCACAAGAAGGGATGGGGATCAACCACCGCCTTATGGGTGATTGCTGCTGTCATTGTCATTGCGTTTTTTGTTTATAGCTGGCATAATAGCTGCAACGAGCGTACTCAGTTTGCGGTTGGTCTGGCTAACTTGACAGGACGTGTTAACTGTATGGAGCCTGATGTACGCTGGACCGGACAGCAGTTGTACGCTGCAAATGGTGCGATTTCCGCAACAGTGCAAGGTGTTGGAGATATGAAGGCTAACTTCGGTGACCAGTTGTTCCAGCTGAACCGCGAGGTGTTCTACGACAATGGACACGGATGTGGAAGAAATCGGAATAATTGCGGTTGCGGATGTGGCGGACGTGAGTTCAACCAGCGTTCAACCTATAACCTTGCTTCCACGCAGGTTACAGTAGACGAGACTTGCCGTAGTTAAGTTTTAGAGGGTGGTATTCCACCCTCATTTTATTTAATTTTTAAAAGATGAGGATATGATTTCAAAAATAGGAATAAGACAATTTGCAGTAGAACAGGCTGTAGCTATAATGGGGACTGGTACACCGCAGAAGGATGTGGTTGCGAAGGCAGCGGAAATTGAGGCTTATGTTGTCGGTGAGGCTGACATACCGGAAGTAAGCAATGATACGGATACCATTAATGATATCATGGGTAATGCCATGCAGATGATTAATGGGATATCCGGAACTGAGATTCCTGTTGAGGAAAAATCAAAAAAAAGTAAATGATGGGATTTTCCATGTTTCAAACTAAGAAACCGCAAACGGAGTTGAAGTTTACAACAAGGGCCGAGGCGTTTAGTTATATGCTAATGTATATGACAGAGGATAAACATGCCGAACCGCTGGAGGCGGCACAGAAAGCCAATGAGTTTGCGGATATCTTTGCCAGAAACATGGGTATCCCTCTTAAGATTGAGCCGGAGCCACAGGGGGTGGATAAATACCTGTCAATGGCTACCAAGATAGCAAACTATATAGAAGAACATCCTAAGGTGGTTGAATACGGCGTTCCGGCTTTGACATTCGTTGCCGGTCTGTTCACCGGGAAAAAAGTGGAGCAGGTCAATGATAACATGTATGGCCAGCGTTCGGTACCGTCTCAACCGCAGGAAGAGATAGATTTTGATAAAATACCTGATTGATTATGGCATTAAGGAAATTATATATTGTGGTGGATTGCGAGAATGACGAGCAGAAGGAAGCTGTTCAGACCGCATTCAACGAATTGTCTAATACGCGGGCTTTGACCAGCCGGACGGTTATCAGCATGTATCCGTTTTTCAAAAAACATCGTGATGATCTGTTTGAGCTGTTCAATATGGTCAAGACAGGCGGTGTCAAATCGTTGTTGTCTGTAAGAGGTGGAACATTGATTAATAACTTGAGAAAGGGTTGATTATGAGAGTGGAAGGCAAATGTATAGGTGATTGCAGCAAATGCCAGTTGCTGGCAAATGGTGAGGTGGATATGATTCCGTGCATTCTTGACCAGATTTTTATCCGGACAAGGAAAATCGAGAAAGAAAACGCTTTTATCAGGAGAAGTCTTGATTCCATGATGCAGGACAGAAATACAATCCAACTTGCCGGTTTGAGTGATAACGAAGATAAAACAGATTGATTATGAAGTATACATTCAAAGAAATGTTGGACGATGCGAAAAGGGCGGGTCTGACAAGTGACAAGGTCATGATGCGCAGTGTGGAAAGCATGAGCGAGCTTCTGTGCCTTGTGAAGGAAGAACATCCGGAACTGTACTGGAAATTTATGCGTGAGCAACATGGAATCATGTATGGTAATCATTACAATGAAGCTTTTGCGATGTTTGATGTCGGCATGATGAGGTACATTGATAGGGATGGAAAGAAATGTGAGGGTGCGCACTGGACGGCGGAACAGATAGAGGCAAGTACCCGGATGATGGGATTTCCGGCTGGAACTACGAAATGGGACAAGTATGTAGCGTTCAATGCCTTTTATTCCGATCTTTGCACAGTTTATAATGATGAACAGATCATTAAAGGTGCTCATAAGTTCTATTTTGAGGATCAGGACTGGGGGGACACAACAAAGATTTGGGATTATGTGTATTGCAAGAATGCAATGGTCTGATTCTTTGTAACAGACGGTTTGTGCTTATCAAAAACCGTCTGTTTTTGATAAGCACTATGATTCCAGTTTTTCCCGTATTTCCTTCAGAAGCCGGAAAGAGCCTGCCATCTTGTAATTCCCAAGATTCTGTTCTGCCTGCATTATAAGGCTTTCTACTGTCAGAGGGAGGTCGGGAGAAAATGAGGATTTGTTGATTTGCAATGTTTTAGGTAATTCTCTCGTATTAAACCATTCCACCATTTCCCTTAATTCTTCCTCTGAGTAAGCTTCATGTGTTTTTGCATTTTTCATAATGATCTTGTTTTGGATTTCCGCAAAGATACGAAATTGAAAGCAAACCGCAACAGGAAAACCGCAACAATAAACGCTTCTTCATTCTGCCAAATGTTGCCAAGTATGCCAGATATGCTAGATACTGACACAATTGGTGTATGTTGTTGATGTGTTTCTTGCGCCACTTATATAATAGCCTCATCTTTGCCATACTGAGAAAAATTTATTGTTTAATTTTTGGGTTTTATAGAAAAGATATGTATATTTGCAATGACCTACATGATATCCAATGGCAAGCGGAAGCCTGCCAAAACTTTTTGCAGGCATTTTTTATGCTTGTTTGTAAAGCGTTGCAATATACTTTTGCGGCTGTTACCCCCGTGTGGAGAAGTTAATGCTCTCCCTGCCTTTGGATAGGTGTAGGTCAACGGGAAAGGGCAGCCGTTTTTTCTGTCTATAATGCCAAATTAAAAGACCTACAATTATGGCAAAAGAAATTATTAAATTCGATTACAACGGTAATCAAATTCCTTTTGAAAATGGGAGTAATGTTATGGTTAATCTTACAGCTATGGCGAAAGCCTATCCTGATAAGAATCTAACCCAAATTGTTAACTCGCAAGAAATCAAAGAATACTGTGCTTCACTTTCCAAACTACAAAATTATAGTTTGGCTGATTTACTGCAAGTTAGGCGTGGAGGAGATAATCCGGGTACTTGGGCGCACCGTCTTGTTGCTATCCGTGTTGCCCAAAAATTAAATTCCGATTTGGCGGTGTGGGTGGATATGAGAATAGAGGAACTTTTAACCACTGGAAACACATCGCTTCAACCTCAACTTCCAAACTTCAACAACCCTGCTGAAGCCGCCCGTGCATGGGCAGACCAATACGAGAAGAACCAAACACTTGCATTAGAAGTTCAACAGCAGCAGGAAACTATCGAACTCCAACAGCAAGAACTTACACAATCCGCTCCGAAAGTCAGCTACTACGACAACCACTTGCAAAGCGTGAACGCTCTTACCACAACTCAAATAGCAAAAGAGATAGGTATGTCGGCAGAGAAACTGAATAACAAACTGAAAGAACTTGGAATACAGTTCAAGCAGTCTGGGCAATGGCTTCTTAAATCGCCCTACGACAAATGGGGTATGCACGAAACGAGAACCAATATTTTCACAAGTGAAAGAGGTAATACCCATACCAACACATATACAGTCTGGACGCAGCGAGGTAGGCGATTTATCATAGCCCTATATGAAAATGATTGGAGCGTGAAGAAAGCTATCAAGCAAATAAAAGGTGAGCTGAATCCAGCCGCGTAATTTGAATTTTACTTATTAATTAATCCAATGTATTCCCCGTCTTGCTTATGGCAGCGGGATGGTTCGTCACACCCCTAATAGTTGTGATTTGCAACCGTTACAATTAATTTAAAATGAATTTTATTATGAACAACAAGGATATTGAGGAAATGAAGAAACTGGTTCTTATGGTGCTGGAGGAGAACAGGATATTGCGTGAGATGCTTGCCAAGGAGTGGGAGCGGGGAGGATGTTATGCTCCCATGACTTTGAGCAAAGGAGGAAAGTGAACGGGAGCCGGCTGTTAACAGCCGGCTTTTTATTCTGTATTACTTGTAGAAGATTCAGGAGTGTGTGAACGTATCAAGGATCTAGCTATTGCAAATTCAGATTCCGCACCGGTATTTTCATTTATTGAAATATGATAGAGACCGGCTGCATAATATGCTAATGCTCCTGCATATTTGTTATGAAGGTTGATTTCTCCGTTTTCTGAGATTGAAGGAGTTGGAATATACCTGAGACTGTATCTCCCCTGTTCTTTTACTGCATGGGCAATGATTGACCTCATGGTATCGTTGGTGATGAATGCTACCGGTATTGAGGGACCATTACCTACACCGGGAGCTGATGAATATTGTGCGCTGTATAGTGGCGAATTGTCCGGATATAACATAGTGACCGGATATCTCCACCCAGTCAGGTTCACACTGACAAGCCTGATATAGTCCGCAGGTATTTTTATGTAGGCAAAAAACAAACCGTCAGGACGTTTCTCGAATGAGATTGAGGATGAATCTGTCATTTCCGAAGCTTCGGCCATCACCCCTTCGTCATTCATCAGTGCGAGTAGCGCGAGTCTGATGAACTCTTTTAATGCCTCATCGGTCTCAATCGTGAAACTGTCTTCTTCTGTCGCACTCTCATTGATGATTGTGCGTAAAGTCTTTAGTATATCTTTGACAGGTATCATGAGGCTTAGTCTAATGGATAATTGGGAAATTGTATGCCGTGTTCTTTGCATAATGAGGACAGAGCCTCCTTATTTCCACATTGCGAGCGCGGTACTTTGAATCTGACCTCAAAAAAATCCTTCGCTTCAAGGAATGAGGTCACATTTTCAATATCCTCTTGTATGTCTCTGTCTTCTTGAATGCCTTTTTCTTTGGTCGGTTCTGCGCTTTCGGATTCTTTTTCTTCCTGCTTAGAAGATGCCGGAGGAATATAGGTGCACATCCGCTTTCCAAGGATGCTGTATCTTTGTTTTACCTCTGTTTCCTGTAATACGGAATTTACGTCATTTTCGTCATGTATTACATCTTCATCTTCTTCTATTGTTTCGGTAATGCGTCCTTCCCGATACCATTTGTGCGCCCTGATTTTCTCAGCCAGTTCTCTATCCGTTGTATGATAGGTTGATTTGCCACGGAAAAAAGCGGAGAAGTTGACGTACATCATCCGTCCGCAGTGAATGACTGCAAATGATAGTGAGGAGCTCGCAACGAATTTATAAAGTTTCTTCATACATTATTAATAATGATGAGGTGGATTTCTCCACCTCTGATGATGATTAAGGTTCTATTATACAGTATGGGATTCAGGAACTGGAATCTCAACATATTCCGGAATGGACAGACGCGCGTGGGCATCTGGGAATCCAAGTGTCCAGCAGGAGAACTCCTGCATGACAACAGCGTCACTGTTACTTATGAACAGTTCTTTCAGATTGTATGTGCTGCGCTCCCAGTTCTGGAATACCCATTTGTCAAGATATTCAGGATCAAGAGAGAAACCTCTTCCGTTGAATCCCCAGGCGTTGAACAGGTCATGGCGGTAAAACAGAAGTTTTGTTCCCATGCTTTCGAATGACTGGAAGTCAAGTCTCCATTTGTTGTAGTCACGTTCCGGCTCGAAGATACGTGTGCGGTTGTTGGTCTTGATCTTGCATAATGCCGCATAGATGGTATTGTCAACAAATACAAGTTTTGTGCGGCTTCCGTTACCGGCACCTTCAATGATGCGTCCTACAAGGTCTACAAGCTCATCCTCCGAGATTACATATTGCTGCACATATTTTCCTTCTTCCACCACAGGATTTCCGGCAGAGTCAAGCACTTTTTCCCAATGTCCGATTTCAAGGTCTTTTCCGGCGCGGTACCAGATACCTTCACAAGTATATACATTGCCTTGTCCGTTCACTGCATGTTTGCTCTTGATTCCGAACAGTCCGGAGGCTTCCATACCGATACGCATGTCTTCCATTGCCATCCGTTCCACACGTGTGAATGACCATTCCACCTCGGTCTTACTCAACCGGTCATAGATAGTCTGCTCTACCTGCATGATAAAACGCTGGCAATATTGTTCGTCCGGTGATGGAAGCTGGTAATACCTTCCTGTAGACACATCCTTTTCAGCGGCCGCGCGCCCCATTCTTAGAAGGACGGTACCCTTTGCAAGGGTCGGAATAAGATAAGGATTCTTATTGTTTGATTGTTTTCCGTTTACGGCATAGACAAGCGGAAGGTTGGTCTCACTGTTGATTGCGTGCACGCGCAGCATCAATGGGTGTTCAGGATCCACTTCATCGGTACCGGATTTGTAACCGGAAACAAACGTTCCGTCAGCGTTCAGGACAAGAAGCGTATCCATTGCGCCCACAATGTTATTATCTTCCAGTTCTATCGCTTTCGGAGTCTCGGTAGTCATGGCTTCAAGCTGCTTGGCAAGGGTAGCCCGTAGTGGACGCTGTCCGACACTGTAGTACTTGATTACGATGCTGTCCGATTTGTTTGTCGCCCCATGGCGCAGAATCTGATCAATAGGCGTGCCGGTAAACTTCATCTCGACAATTGTCTTGTCGATCTGCTTCACGTACCATTCCGCGTCCATGATTTTCTCGTTCTTTGTTACGGAACTTTCCCCGCCTACTACCTTTCCGCCATCCCCTAGATCCTGGACTGAGCCTCCGTCCGAAACATCGGCGGCACATGCATAACCTCCCCCGGTCGCTCCGGCAAGGAACATGAGCAATACGGAAAAGAAAAATTTGAATGTTGATTTTAACTTTTTCATTGTTCTCGATTTGTTTTTAAATTTATAAATAAAAGTTGTGATATGAGCCTGAAAGCAATAGACGATTAAATACGTCTCTTCATGTCTTTATAACGTTGTAGGGTAGGATCCTCCACTTTTTCCTCACCTCCTCCGTTCCCGCCTCCTCCAAGGTCCGTCGGAGCTTTTTCCGCAAGATTCCTGTGTATAGCTCCCGGACGTGCGGTACGTCCCTGTTTACGTCCTTCCTCTCGGGCGGCTTCTATTTCCATGTCCATATTGAAGGCATGGATGATTCTTTTCCAGTCTTCCGCATCCAGTTCGTGCCGGATAATTTTATGAATGATACCGTCTGTATCCTGTGTTCCGTACAGCCATTCCAACATGGAAACTACATTCGCCTCATCAACATTGACCTGCCGCACAGCTTCTGTCAGTGCCTCATCTGTTTTGCGCAGCTTCTCTTCCGCATCTCTTTTTCTTTTTTCCTCATCGGCCGCCTCCTTTATCCGGGCAGCTTCTTTCTCTTTTGCTTTTTTGATGGCCTCTTCCGTTGTTGCAGCTTCCCTGATATCATCCCCGTAATTGGTTATTAGATATTCCACAAGAGAGAACGGTTCACCGTTCTCATCCATGCCGCTTGCCAGACCGGTCAGGATGCCGGCGGCTCTTGAGTCTTCTGCAAGAACTTTGTTGAGGTTCTCTCTCTGTGATTCACTATCGTCATAACGTTTGAAAGAGTCATCAAGGAATTCGCCGACAGCGAGGTCGTCCTCAAGGTCGAGGTCCGGATTTCTGGATGAAACAATATCTCTCCATGATTTTCTTTCTTTTTTTTCTTCCATGATATGTCATTGTTGTCTTATACTGACAAATTTAGTAGTATTAGTTCAAGCCGGATTGATATAATGCAATCTACAGGAAGTACATTCGCTATCATTTAAACAGGAGGTCACATGAAGCACAAGGGAAATATCAGCGAAATACAATTAATAAGGAACAAGGAGATTGTACGTACATTCATTGAATTGAAAAAGACGTGTACATTCTCTTACTACAAGGATATATGCAAGGAAATTGCGGGTATGAAGGCGAAGCAGCATTATGTCAGTGAGGACCGGGCTTACGTGATCTTATACAGATATCTGACTGAAGGCAATATACCTGATTGCAGTCTGTATAAATATGAAATGTATTCCAGCCTGATCCGCTGTTGCCTTGATATCATGAAAAAAAAATCGGAGGCGAATCTCCGTCTTATCGTAAGACTTGCGATAGAGAGACCTTCTGATTCATTTGGGATAAGTCCTGACCGTATACAGCATATTTTATGGAAAGCTGGGATGAAATAGGTATATCACTATGAAAATGAGATATTCCATGGGGCTTTACTTGTGCATGACCGTGTTGTTGCCGTATCATGAATTCCTGTCAGGAAGTCACTGGCTTTATATGTTCGGACATGCCGGATGGCTTCATTATCTTTTGAACGGGATGGCATGGGCTTTTCTATGGAAGGTGATAACCCCTGCACGGACGCTGGTCGCATGGATGTTCGCTGTCGGAATATCATTTTTCATTCCTTCCGGCAGTCCTGTGATCGGATGGAGTGTCATTATCTACTATTATACGGGCTTGTGCCTGTCCTCCATGGATGGGGGAAGGCGTAACAGGCTGTTTGCCATAACCGCTCTCGGTTTCTTTCTGCCGCATATTGCGGGTGGATATCATGCGGCTATGCTGGCGGCCGGATGGATATTGCGTAAACTGGAGGTTGGATGGCAAAGAACATTAAAATAAACCATATAGAAACTCTTTTCTCAGCTGTTGTCATAAGGAATGCGGAGGAGATGATCCGCAGGAACCGTGAGCGGGAAGCGGAACTGTTCAAGTCCTACAACCCGTTGACAGGGGAGAACGCTCCCGGAAAACGGAAGAGGATATGTCTGGATGATTTTGTAAATTCATCTGTTTTCCTTCCTGTCGAGATGTTCTCCACCGGTTTTATCTATAAATTGAATCTTGCCGGAAGTATAGAGGAGTTCTGCTGGCAGACATACGGGGAATATAATGAGGACCTTCGTAATACTGTCATTCAGGAGTTTCTCCGTTACTGGGCCAAATACGACTTTTATTTCTATTGTTATGCGTATGCGCGTATCAAAAACAAGGAAGGAGGGGAGGATGTGCCTTTTCTTCTGCGTCCGGCGCAGGTAAAGCTGGCTGAGACATTTGAAAGAATGCGCCGTGCCGGCAAACCTATCCGTGTCATATTGCTGAAAGCCCGCCAGTGGGGAGGATCCACATGTACACAGATATACATGTCATGGATACAGATAATGCATGTGAAGAGTTGGAACAGCATTATTGTTGGACATCAGGGGGATAGCGCAGCTGAAGTGAAGGATATGTATGTCAAGCTCATAACCCAGCTTCCTGAATTCCTTTTTTATGAAGAGGGGATAGAGTTTGACGGCTCTCTTCCGAAGATCAAGGGAGGGGGAACTTCTAACATAAGTCTTATACCTTCTCGGAACTGCAAAATCAAGACGGCAACCGCGATGAATCCGGAGGGCGCCCGTGGTGGTGATTCGGCCATGGCGCATTGTACGGAGGTGGCGTTTTGGCCTCAGACGGAAAAGATGGATCCGCAAAAACAGGTGAAATCATCCTGTTCGGGAATCCTGTACAAACCGTATACGATGATTGTGTATGAAAGCACGCCGAACGGGCAGAATTTCTACAAGGATGAATGGGATCGTGCCAATGGAACGGATGATCATGGGGAGAGACTGTCCGCATTCGAGCCGTTGTTTGTCGCATGGTGGGAGATAGAGGAATACCGTCTCGATCCGGAAGATATGCTGGAATGGGCCTGTACCCTGATAGAAAGGCGTAACGATAAGTCCGGAAACTGGGACTATATGTACTGGCTGTGGACTATTGGAGCGACATTGCAAGGCATCTACTGGTACAGGCAGAAGATGAAGGAGTATGCGGACATACAGGACATGCAGCAGGAGTATCCGTCCGATCCGGTGGAGGCATTCAAGTATTCCGGGCAGCTTGTATTTGACATTTACAAGGTAGAACAACTCAGAAGGTTCTGCCGTGAGCCGGTATTCCAAGGGGATATTTCCGGAAAATCCCCGAAAGGTGAACAGGCTGTCGAAGGACTGAAACTGTTCAGGCGTAAAGGAGGGGAATTGAAAATATGGGAGATGCCAGACAAGACATGGAGGTTGGAAAACCGCTACTTTGTGTCAGTTGATATCGGGGGGAAATATAGGACGAGTGATTACTCTGTGATTACTGTGCTGGACCGCGCGGATATGATGGCCGATAGCGGAGTACTCAATGAGGACGCTGGACCGCGTGTGGTGGCGGAATGGTACGGGCATACAGATCCGGACCTGCTTGCGATCAAATGTGCGCAGATTGCGTCATTCTATAACAATGCTCTGCTCATTGTCGAGAACAACACGGCGTACAGTAAGCTTAATGATGTAGACACAGACAACGTCAGCGAATTGTTCTTTCCCATTCTGATCCCTCTTTATGATAATGTATATGCTCATAATCGGAGCGAGTTGGAAAAAAGGAGCCAGAAAGAAACCAGATGGGGGTTTAATACCAACCGTAATACAAAAGTGGCCATTATTAAGTATATGGAACAGTGTGTGCGTGACAAACTGTGGATAGAGCGTGAAACCGGAATGATAAAGGAATTGGGATGGTACATGAAATATCCGAACGGCAAATACGGCGCGCTTGCGGGGAAGCATGATGATCGGGTAATGAGCAGGGCAATAGGATTATACGTGAGCCGTTTTGAATGGGACAGATATCCGGTGAGGGTGTTGCCCACTATGGAAGAGAAAATGAATAACATGAAACGCCTCAACAGGTCGGCGACGGGTGCGGAGGCTATATTATATAAAAATTAGTAACATTATGGGAAAAATTAAGTTGTTTTTGAAGGCGGTAAAAAGCCTTGTGCGGAAACGCAGGATCGCAAGTCTGTGGAAGTCCAGCTTGTTGCTGAAAAAGGCGATAGAAGAGGCTGAGGAAAAGAATAAACAGGACGGAAGGCGTTATTTTGTCATATGGGATCCTGCACAACAGAAGCTCATCTCTATCACTTATGATTATTATAAGGACAGGTGGGACAGTTATAAATATCTTCTTCACCGGGGAAGGTTCCGTATGCGAATGAACCGAGGGCAGTTGAAAGAGATGTGCTTTTATTACACGAAAAGCAAGAACGGCTTACCTTCCTGTCAGGACGAGGAAAGAAAGGAGAAAATGATAGAATGGCAGAATTATTATCATCGTCTGCTGGTTAGTGACAGGATTCGTGTTATTTCTCGTTGCTGGAATTTAAAGTCATTATGGAAGAAGATAACTTTGCGCTCAAATAAAATAGCACATAGGTATTAGTTTAAGGTTTTAGGGGCTCGGGCTTGTGAAAGTCTGAGTTCCTTTTATTATATACATTTCATTGTGAAGCTCTTGCTTATCTTTGAATAATAAAAAAATATATTTATATGGAAAGATTTGATTCTTGCTTTCATCCTCATCATGCATGTGATCCTCATCCGAATGAATATCATGAAAATATTCATTATACGCCTGATCAGATTAATGCATTGCTGGGGCTTATTCCTTATAAGGCGGACAGAGCCGAAGTCCCTAAAATGGAAACGTTGAACGATGTCAATTATATAGGTCATGTGGCAACTTCTGAAGCGTTGCCGGACAAGATGGAACAACCGTCATGGGCACTTGTCGGCAGTGTGAAGAAAACAAAGCCGTACTTCTACTATGTTGAAGGATTTGTTCCTAAAGGATATCGGGCCGGATGGAATGATTTGAGCGGTGTTCTGGGAACTTATGATCTCACAGTCGATAAGGTGAGCATCTTCGATTACAATCTGCTGACTGAATATAATGTAAGCCGTAATCATACCCAAGATACCCGGATATTCTCACATGATTGGAAGGAACAGAGATATTTCAGTGCATTTCCTGATTATGTTGAAGGGAAGAAATACAGACCCTGTGATCGTGTCAACATGCCGGGGTACACAAAAACGTCGTTTGTAGCACAACGAAGCACGTCCGAGGCCCCTTTTGTTGTAAAGAAGAGCAATGTGTTTACTTTTGAAGATGCCATAGCGCTTGTACCGGAGGAATACAGAATACCCGGTATGAAGGTTACGTTTGTTTCTGCTTACACCAATCAGGCTGAAACATGGTATTTTAAGGGAAATTCTGCTTCGCTTTGGAAAGACAAGAAAAGCTGGTGGAAGATTGATTTAGAGGCGGAGCGTAATGAGATTCATGCTGAAGAGGTATTCATTGAGAAGATGGAAGCACCGGAGATGGTAGCTGATAGGGCCATAGCGGATGAGAACGGCAACCGTATACCGGACACTTATCTTACACGCAAAACTGTCAGACGTCACATTGAGGATACATTCAATGATATGTTCATCGATAATCCTCCCACCGTGATGGACGGGATGATAACGCCCGAGATGCTTAGTGAATCCACCAAACAGCTTATCGGCAACAAGAACATAACCAATTTTGCGGATGATGAGGATATTACATCCGTTCACGGTCAACTGAAACTGGCTAACAAAAGGTATGATCCGAATAATTACTCAGGGAAGGGAAGATGTTATCTGCGCAAGAATCTTGTGGCTGGCAGAAACGTACTAACTCAATCAATGGTGTGTTGGCCAAATACTATTTACATCATACAATACGACTATGACCTTAGAGGGGAAACAATTACTATTCCTGAAGGATGTACCTTGCAGTTTGAAGGAGGGAGCTTAGTTAATGGACACGTTTTAGGAAATGGGACGATTGTAAATTCAATCCCAGCATATATATTTAAAGATATAACGTTCGAAGGAACATTTGAAGGAGAATTTTATATAGAGTATATTGGCGCTTCTATGATGAATGAAGACAATTCTTTATACTTTAATAAGGCTTTTTCGTCTATAATAAAACATTGGGTAGCAAAGTCTAGTTTTTATAAAATTAGCAATACTATTATTATAAATAATAATTCATTTCTTACTTTTAAATGTATAGGTGAAATTATTGCAATAAAAGGAGTAGATGTTTTCAAATTTATTGGCAACTATAATAACAATGTTATATTTGATATATATGGTATAAGAACAGAAAATCCTCCTGTCACCTCAAATCATAATCATACTCTTTATGATTATGATGATTTAGCTGGGTCTGCAATAACTATAGCAAGTAATTTCTATAATTCTACAATTAAAATAGGACATATTTTATATTTTAAATATGGGCTACACATGTCAATAGACAATGTTGAAAATTTTCATATTGGAATACAATATATGAAATTTTATTTTCAAAATATAGAATGTACAACTTGCATTTTTTTTGATTATAAAGATAATTCTAGAAAAGGTTGGATAAATGAAAATCAATTTTTCGGTGGAAGGCTTACAGGAAACTATGGTATATTGACTACTGATATAGATTTTTTTGATGTTATAAACAGTAACAACTTTTATAAGATTGGCTTTGAAGGTATTAATACTTGTGCAATTAAATTATCAGGAGTAAACAAATGGAAATTGAATGATTTAAGAATGCATGAGTCTATATACAATAAACCTTATATAATTCTTAATGATTGTAAAGATATAGAGTTAAGTTCTACTGTTTATATGGATGAAACTTATGTTAAAGCCACAAAAACTATTAGGTCTGTTTTACATACTGAATTGAATGATATACATTTAGAATGTAAAAACGAGAAACAAGAGGTTTATAATTCTTCGATATATAAAAGCTATCTATATAGATACTATGACGAAAAATCAGATATTGTTGAAAATGGATTTATTAATACGCAGTTGATAAATTTTTTTAAAGAAAATTCTTTGTTTTCACCCAATGTGTTTACATATGAAACTTATAATGTAACTACTATTATAGATGCTACAACATTCCCTGTTACATATTCAAGTAGAGAAATTTATAACCTTAATACTCATATAAAATTTAAATTGAGGGGAAATGGAAAAGTAATTTTTAGATACAAAAATGATATAGACAATATAGTTGAAACCCCACCATATTCAAGTCAAGATATAGATTTATGTTATAACTATAATTATACGTTGAAAATTTTACCATCGTCTTATTACGTTAATAGGATAGTAATAAAAGATATTAATCCTATTACGCTATCAGGTAACTCTTTTATAATTGCACAAAGCGAAGATGTTTTTTTAAAAAATACTAGAGATTATTTAGTCTTCATTCAAAATAATTCTATTTGTAAAGTTCATTATAGCATTGGTAATAACAATAATTATAGGACTTATACTATAAATCCAGGTACTTCAATTATAATGGAAACGGAAATAGAAAATATTACAATGTTTCCTGCTGGTAATAATAGACCTAATATGCCAGTTGTTGGTTATCAATTTTTTGATACCACACTTAATAAACCCATTTGGTGGACAGGAACAATTTGGATAGATTCCACCGGTGCAACAGTATAATAACGATAATTAAAATAAAAGCCATGTTACAAGGATATCAAATAAGAATGCTGGAAGAGTATAAGCAACTTAATGACCGGGTGGAAAAGTTGGAGAAATTCATCAATGAATCTCCAGTGTTTTCTAAAATGGAAGTGCATAAACAAATACTTCAGCGTTGGCAACTGTCGGCAATGAAATCATATCGTGATGCCTTAAAGAGAAGATGTCTGGCAGAAGGATTTTCTCCGTTGACTGGGGATGGTCTGGAATAAATGTTAATTCTATAACTTTTTTAAAAAACATCATGGAAGATAACAACATACAAGATTCTTGCTGCAACAGCAAGTATGCAAGTATCAGGCAGATGGACAAGCTTGATGAAATGTTGGGAAGAAGATTCCCTTTCTATCCTCGTACAGTGATACAGGCAGTACATGACGGAAGAACCGGCGCGTCGTTGGAAGCGATACTGGCACAGTATAACAATATTTATGTGCAGTATCAGGGTACAGCGGGACGTACGAGAAATATTGTTCCGAAAGAAATGAGGCGTAAGGGGATCATCATATCATACGTGGATATGCAGGGGAATGCCATAACCGAGAAATGTGTGAATGATGCACAGAGGGACAACTTTCACTGGGGGCTTGATGTCAACTGGGTACGTGTGGACGAACTAACACTCTCTGGAGATATTTCCGTATCGGTAAAAGGCACATGGGTGATTAACGGTGAGGATACCGGCATAGCTGCTTTGGGGCCCAAAGGGGATAACGGACTTACCCCGTGGCTCAAAACGATAGATAACAAGCTTCACTTCTCCTATGATAACGAGACATGGGAGGTGTGCTCGGATTACATTGCAGCTTATTTCCGTTTTCAGGATAACAAATTCCAGATATCGCGGGATAACAAGACATGGTCAGATCTTAGCGGAGAAGTTACAAACAGTTTGTCTATTAAAGCCTATGTAACAGACAAGTCACAATATCCCAATCCTAAGCAGGGAGACATGATCATGGTAGGTCCCACTTATGCGGACGATGATACCGAACATACCAAGCCCATCTACCACCTGAATATTTATAATGCCGGCGGATGGGTGGATCACGGTCCGTTCCAGTCCATCAATGCCGGTGTGGTGCAGGAACTGGGGGATAGCGAAACTGAAGTCATGTCACAGAAGGCTGTAAGTGAAAAAATTTCCGAAATAGAAAATGAATTTTCATTATGCACGTTTGAAAACGAAGGTTTCGTAAATAAAAGCGGATTGGTAACATCTGCTGAAAATTGGTATAATAGCGGTATGATTGATTTATCTGTAACGGACAAAATTACAGCAAGAGTCCCATATATGAATCTAGTATCGACTTTAGCTTTTTTTGATACCAATGAAATTTATATTGGAGAAATAGATCCGAGAACAATAGGGACACAATATCTTGATACGGAATCTTACGATATAGAACTAACTAAAGATAACTATCTTAAAGGTTCAAAGTATATTAATATTAGTATATCTACTGCATGGGCAGGAGAAGCATATGCTAATATCTACACCAAGGCTTATTCTTTACCTTATAAAGTGGATGTACTGAATAAACTTGTTAATAAAAATAGGTTGAATGGCATTGAACTATATCAATCTGATAGAGATTACGAATTAATTACTTATTCTTTTATTCCCAATAGAAGAATAATCATAAATGGTACGGAAGAAGTAAATCATACGTCTCTAGCAAGCATTGATGTTGTAGAAGGTGAAAAATATAAATTAAATACATATACATTTGGAGCAAGCTATCAATATGCTTTTTATAATAATGAAGATTTTATTGATTCTAAAGAAATTGGTAGCTCAGGGAATTACGTTGAACATAATGTGGAAATAACCATTCCAGTTGGGGTTAATAGATTGTATGTATCTCTCGTAAACAATAATAGTTACAATCAGAAAATTTATAAAAGTAAGATAATTAATGAATATAACTCGTCTGAATTGGGGTATTATGAAGAAACCGAATATACTCCGATTCTTGGAAAACTGGCAAGAAAGGGTGCACTTACGAATATAGAGGACAACCCAAATTATGGATATGTTCTTATTGATGTAAAAGAAGGAGATATATATAATATTCAGACCGGTACTACAATTGGTGATGAATATGCTTATTGCTATTATAATAATGATATTTGCATTGAAAAATTTAGACATGGGTCTCCTTCAACAAGTATTGCTGTAAATGACATTATAAAAATTCCAATTGGAGTTAATAAATTGTTGGTCGATTTTTCATTAATTTACTTTCAACTAAACAGATTCTCTATTAAAAAGAAAATAGAGAAAAAGATAGACATGCAATTTGAACAAATATTCCCTAAATTAAAAAGTGGGAATGTCAATCTTGCTGGAAGTCTTGTTGACAATTCTGATTTTTCATACGCCGAAATAGAAGGTGGCGGTATATTCCATTATAGTGGTGGTGTTTATGGCGGCCAAATGCACGCTGTAGGATATTTCATTGATGAGAAATTTTATGGACTATCTTTAGGAAATGCAGGTGTATATAGGAGCGTTGATGAAGTCTTTAGTATCCCACAAAATGCTACTAAAACAATATTCAACTTTAGCAATTTTTACATTACAAATAAAGGTGTAGCTAAAATAGAGAAGGCTGTAAAAGTTTCATCAAATACGAAATTATTGAATTGTAAAGGGAAAAAACAAGCAAGTTTAGGTGATAGTATAACTGCGGATGATTACTGCAAGATTGGGACATTAGTGTCTGGATTATTAGGTACGCAACTTATAGGTAATTTTGCCGTTGGTTCTGCAACTTGTTCGGACGCGATCAATGGTTCGCAAATAGACCTTGTGCACAGTAATAAGAATGATGATGACTTCGGAAACTCTGATGATAATGTGCTGTCTAATCAAGTTAGACGACTGCTTGCTCATACTACAGCTTTAGGTGAACAAATTACTTGGAAACATCCGATTGATGGAGACTTCAGCATTGAGACAACATACGGAACGGGTAAAGGTAATACAGCTGATATCCCTGATATAATTTATATTGCGATAACAATTAATGACGGAGGCATAAGGACAGGAGAAGTTGTTGATGATACAGAAGAGGTTTTTGAACAAACCTATTCCCAGTTAACAAGAAAGAGTATAGCAAGTGCGTTAAGGTGGGCTATTGAAACTTTGCAAAGTGCTTATCCCAATGCTGCTATCTTTGTTGCCACGCCTCTTTGGACTGCTAGTAATTATGCTTATGCAAGTAGGAATACGGTTCTGTTAAAGAGAGAGATTGTAATGAAAACCGCAGCTTTTTGTTCTGTGAGAGTTATTGACAGTACATTTGAAAGTGGATTTACTAAAATGGTTGCTGCAAGTGGTTCTGATTCAGCAGGTATTCATCCGGATTTAGAATGGCGATATAATATAGCTAAGTATGTTGCAAATTCAATAAACAACGAATATACAGCAAAAGGAACTTCAATATTCTATGGATTAATTAATTAGTAGGGTAACTAGATTTTTTTCAGAAATAAAACTGGCGCAGTCTGCCTTTGCGCCAGCTGGCTTATGCCTTAATGTACTTCCATATACTCCGAAGAGCAGGTATCAGTCCAATCCACTAAACTTCCGTAGGAAATTGGCCTCCGGAGAGCCCGATTATTACCCATATTACAGGAACTACAGCAAAAAGAAAATCTAGGGTATCAAACACAAACCGCCCTACCTCTTTGATAGCGTTAGGCTGGGCATTATCACGCCCAACCTAACATTTAATTTTATTGTCATTCATATTCGAATGTTTTTATTAGTTAAACAATTAGGTTTACCGTTTTGTTTTACGTCAACCGGCTCTTTGCTGACGATAAAGAAAGCGTTGCAAATATAGCTATTTGTTCATGAATGTAAAATATTTGCATGGAATTTATTATCTTTGCATCGCACATAGCGATGTGCATCAGGATTTGGACGGTTCCGATATAATTTCGGACCGTCCTTTTTTGTTTTCACACAGGTTGGTCTTGTGTATGTTTATCCAATATGTGACAAGGGCGACAGTCTTTCCCAGATTGCCGCCCTTCCTGTTCAATAATGATTAGTAATCAGGTATAACAAAGGTATACAAAGATATAAAACAATCTTATTAAAAACAATCGGTAATGTAAAATCTTGTGATTTGTGTTGTAAATTACAATTATATACGTATTTTTGTGCAAAAAATATAAAGTATATGAAAAGGTTGGTTATAGCCTCATTGTTTCTGCTTCCTTTTTTTGCGGTAGGGGTGGGGATGACATCATGCGGTGATGCCGCTAAAGTGTATATTTGTACAGGTCCGAAAGCCAGGGTATATCACAAGACGGACGAATGCCGTGGGCTGGACAGATGTTCGGGAGATGTAGAATCCGTAAGTCTTGAACAAGCTAAGGGTATGGGTAGGAGAGAATGTAGAATATGTTATAAATGAGTGGTATGAAAAGTTACTATGAAATACTTCAAGTAAGCCGAGATGCTAAAATTGATGAGATATTGGCAGCCTATAGAAAAAGAGTGTTGGAATCCCATCCTGATAAAGGAGGAACCCCCGATGAATTTCAGATGGTGAGAAAGGCTTATGAAGTATTGTCTTCAAACCGAAGGATGCTATATGATGGATGGCTAAAAGCTGAAGAAGAAAAAGAACGGATAGCAAAAAGGAAGAGGGAAGAAGAAATAGAAAAATATTGGAATGGCATCATTGTACCTAAAATAAAATCCTATGCAAAGGATATATTGAATCAATATTGCGATAACTGTTCTTTAAAATGGGTTATTTTAAGTTCATTTGATTCTAATTCCACAATCTTTTCCAATCCTCCATTAAAGCCAACAGTGAAAGGTGGAGCTTTGGCTATTAAAAATGCTATATTGACAATAAAAGATGTGCATACCTCTTTTAGTCAAATAGATATAATAAAACTTACTGCAATATGTGATGCCATTATTAAAGGGAGCATTAATATTAATGAAACTGATAATGGCTCTGAATTTGAAAGAAGAAAGAATATTTATAGAAAAAATATAGATGCTTTCTTGAAACGATATTGTGAAAGTGAGGCCTTGTATTCTCGGATAAAAATGCAATTGGAATTAAACAGCTCTATCTATTCAGAACTTAATGAAACTGCTGCAAACGAGGTAATTTCTGCTGAAATAATAAAAAGGGCTATAGCGATAGTTAAAGCAAAAGGCGTTCCTTATAATTTTAAAGGTCTTATTAAATTAGAATCTATTTGCAATAAAATAATATTAGGCAAAATCCATATAAATAAGTCAACAGACAAAAATAAGGAGGATGAATCTGGAAATTTTATTCAAAAACACTTTTATTCATTTATAAGATTTGTGTTTTTTATTATTGCATGTGTTATTATATATATGGTTTATTATGAAATAGATAAAGAATGGTCTCGCGAAATAAAAAGTGCGAATGAGGGGAAAACCTTGTCTAATATGAATGAAATGGGAGCTTCCATAGATAAAAAAAAAGTTTATCCTAAGCAATGGTCATACGATTTTTCTGAGAAATCTAAACGGGAAATTCCTAAACAGCACCAAAAATCAGATAATACCAATTCTAGTGGTACGGATATGACATCAGAGTATATTGAAAGACATTTCTCAACAGGTGATATTCCGTTCAAATCATTTTATGGAAGAGGACTGTATGATAGTATTTCCTTAAGCGAATTGAGATTGATAAACAGCACGTCAACAGATGCCGTTGTCTTATTGGAAAACATTTCGGGGGAGATTATAAGGAATGTTTTTGTAAAACAAGATAATTCGTATACGATGAGACAAATACCTGAAGGAAGATATATTGTGAAAATAATGTATGGAAATTCATGGAATTCAGAAAAATATAATGGGAGTGGTATGCCGTCAGGTGGATTTATGAAAAATGTATCGTTTAGTAAATCCAAATGGAAAGATTCTTTTGACTTTATATTTGAAAAGGATGATGATGGAATCAATTATCCTACCTATTCTTTGACTTTGCATAAAGTCAAAAACGGCAACATGTCTACTGAAAAGATTAATAAGGAAAGTTTTTTTAATTAACATATTATGAATAAAAAAATTATGTCTTTGATTATTTCTATAGTTATATCAATTATATCTATGACTTTATTTTCGTGCATTTTGGTTCTTGTAGGACAAGAAGGAACTTTACTGCAATTCGTTTTTATTGGATTGGCAGTGTATATTGGAAAGTATTCATATTCACGTCTTATTGATTACTATAATAGAAAGCAGTAACTTTGGGTTGTAGTTTTGCATTGAAAATGTTGGTTTTGTAAACTTGCCGTAATAGTTTCATCTTTGCATCACGTAACAAGTACCAGATGTTATAGATGATTGATTATTCTGCCAAGAGGGACGTTTAATATATCTTTATCTGTAACTAGCACTTACTACGGATCTTCTTTTGTATTAGTTCTGTTATTTATGAATTAAAAAAATAAATTCATCTAATTAGATATCTACTAACTAATATTACGAAAGAATTTTGATTTACATTTTGAATCGAAATATAATTTAGAAACATATCTAAATTACTATCTAATTGTTAGTCTTATTTTTAGATTAAAAATTAAATATCTATTTTTGCAAAAAAACAAATGGTTTTTGATGAATTTTTAAAACTGAAGGTGAACTTTTAGGGTTCTGTTATTGTTATGATTAATCTAAAGACTAAAGCTGATGAGAATTACGATGCTTTTGTATTATTGAAGGATAATGGCAAACTTAATTCTTCAATACATTGTGCTTATTATTCAGCTTTTTTATTATCTATATATTCATTATGTGTGAGATTTGGATATCTTTATGAAGATATACAGAATAATTCAAGAGGAAAAGATAGTCATGCTTATATCAGGAATGAGCTGGGAAATAAGATACATCAAGCGAAACCATTAGATTGTGTTGAGTTTCACACTTGCCTTGGTAAATTAAAAAAGGAACGGAAAAAAGCTGATTATTCGAAAAATCTGGTTACAAATAAAGATGTAGTAAATATACAAGATACTATAGATAAATTCAGAGATTTGATAATTACAAAATATATTTGATTATGGATGCAGTAAAAGATTTTATCATTGAACGATTAAAGAAACTTAGTAATATGTTCAAGGGCATTTCTATCAAATATGCGTTTGACAGTATAACTGAATTTCATATAATTGAGATATCACCGGAAAATATTAGAAGAAGAGATGATGAATACATAAGGTGGGAGTCTGATATGTGGAATGATTTCTTTGCCATGTTCCCAGATGAGGATTTGCTTATTTCGGAGCCTTGCGAGTCTAATGATATGCATAATGTGTTATTTGACAATATTCCGATTGTGGATAGTGGCAATTTGCTTTATTGTATAGATTTAGATTTTGGTGAGATGGATTCTTTTTTAAATATTGACACTATAGATTTGTTAGCAGCGTGATTATGGCAGAAAAAGTAGCAAGTTTCCGTTTAAAGGAATATAAGATAAATAAGGCTAGTATAGAATTTGATCCTGATAAACCTCTGTCTAAAATGTCAATAGAGATCGAGAGAAAAGGTGATATAGAGGAAAATAATATTTATAGGATAAATATGTATATTGGTGTTTCTGATGAAACGAACAATTTCAAAATCAGTGCAAACATGGTAGCTTTGTTTGAATTTGATTCTGAAATATCTGAAGAGAATAAAACTAGTTTTGTAAATTCGAATGCGCCAGCCATTTTGTTCCCATACTTTAGGGCATATATATCTACATTGACATCTCTTTCTGGAATGCAACCTGTTATCTTGCCGACAATAAATTTTGCTAGAATGCTGGAACAGCAGGAGAAATAAGTAAACATTAAAGGGTTATCATTATTGGTAACCCTTTAATGTTATCGTTTTATTGTCTATACACCTTTTCAACTTCTTTTTTCACTTTTTTAGTGATAGTCTGTTTCTTGTATTTTTTTTCCATATCTGGGTATTCCGGATGTTCTTCCAACCATTCTTTTTTATCTTCGGCTTCGTCATGTTTTCTTTTGAGTTTTAGGAACTCTTTTTCATTTTTCAAAGTTTCCTTCTCTTTTTCATTGAGGTTGTTGATGATGTATTTCTTTTTTATTTCAGAGTCTTTCCTTTTAGATGTTCCGTCTGAATAGGGCAGTTTCTTTCTGTAGTCATTAAACAGTTTTCCAGCCTCATACATCTTGTTCAGATATTCATAAGGTCCCATATCCTTGTATAGTTTCTCGGCCATTTCCTTTCGTTGGGATTTGGGAAGGTTGATTAGGAACATAAAATCTACAAGGTCGGGGCGTCCTTCCCTTATGGCGGATTCGGCTCCCAGATAAATGTTTTCCAGTGTCTCTACATTTAATCCGGCAAATTTCCCTAATTTGGCGGCCAGCTCCCTTTGTACATTCAGGTTGAATCCGTCTTTTACCGCCTCGCTTATCAGATTTGACATCTCTGTAATGAATGAGAGAGGATCATATTTGTTCCCTTGTGATATGGCGTTGACAAACTGTCCAATGGAAGTTCCTCCCAAGGAACTTAAAGCAGCAGATAAAAATATGCTTTTCAATTGTTCATCAGTGAACCATAAATCCTCATCCCCGTCCCCGTATCCGAATATGGCGTAGATATTGGATATGAGTGGTGCTGTGATTCCTGCAATACCATATCCTCCTGCCGCCCACAAGCCTCCCATTACAAATAGTCCGAAGGTGGCTTTCCTCAGCCCGGTAAGATAGCTGCCCATCATTGTTCTTTGGGCTTCGTCTTTATTCATTCCGGATTCAATGTTCAGATTGTATATCCTTTTTGCTCGTGCCATTTCAAGAAGCCCCTCAATACCCATCCGCTGGTATCCTATGTTGCTGCTTTGGTAAGTGGTCAGCGCCTTGTAGAACACATTGCCGCTTGCCTGCATGGGGGACATCATTTCCGGGCTGGAACTCTGCTGGCTTTCATTGAATGCTATTTCAGCGTTGTATTTGGCTAAATTGGCGGCTTCCTCATTGCCCAGACCTCTTTTTTGCGCACGTTTATATTCAAAATTGTAAACGGCTCTCGCTCCGGCCGCACATGTCAGCGCATCAATAAGCTTGTTGGGATACATGCCTGCATTGGTAAGTTTCTCCAGCTTGTTTTTGAATGCATTTTCATCCTTTAATGCTTCGATCCCCATATTTCCCGTATCAACCCGTTCTTCAAAAGAAGGAAGATACTCCTTCGCCCATTTCATGTTTCCTGCCGGGGTGAATATGTATTTGAACAAATCAGCCTGATACCCCGGATTTCCGCTGTATGCGGAAAATGCCGGATAGGAGAGCACCTGCTTCATTGCGGTGTTGAGTCTGAATGCGATATTGGAACCTGCCCAATACCTTAGTATCTTGTTTAGTCCGTTGTTGAGCGAGTCTTGTTTCTGCTTGTCGTTGAAACTCCGTACGGCCACCTCCGCCGCTCTCATGAAGATATCAAACATTCCTTTATGGTTCGCCTCCATATAGTTCTTGAAAGCCTTGCTTCCCCGCAGGAAATTAAGATCCTGGCGCAGCTCAGCCGTTGCCGCCCAAGTTTCCATATCTCTTCCGTATTTTAGCATCAGATCAAAAGCGTTTCTGCTAGTGTCCACCTTCAGGGTATTTATCGTACGGTTGATTATGTTTCCGGTTATTGTGCTTGGCATACCGATGATTGTTTCTCCCAGCTCCCCCTTTTCACGGATTTCGGATTTGGCTATGACCATAGGGAAATAATTCTCCCGTGAAGCCATGCTGGTTCCCGTCATTCTTACATGGACCGGATTGTACCTTTCTTCTCGTAGCCTTGGAAAGAAGTCGTCTGTGATCCATTCTCCGAGTTTCATGTATTTATCGCCTATAAAGGATTCTATCTCGGTCATGCTGTCTTCCGTCCATCCGTCCGCCTCTAGCTTCATATTTCCGTCCGGCTGTCTCCATGTGAGCCATACATAGAACGCCTGCCCTTTGTTTAGGTTTGCCTCATACAGGTCGCCCTCCTTATGGTAATTGCTGTCGTACATATATTGTTTGTGAATCCTTTTTTCTGATTTTTGAGAATCCCTGAATACATTTTCCATTGATTTTCCGAACAGTTCCTTTATTTTTTCTTCCAGTTCTTTGTTGTAAGCCTTTACCCCCAAATATATCCTATCGTTGGCTTCCACCACTCCATGACTGCTTTTCATGAAATAATCGTATAAGGGGCCTTTTCCTATGGCGTGGTTCCTGTCTATGGCTTTCAGCAGATAATCGAAACTATACATGGGATAGGCGATAAAGTCACCGATGCTTTGCAATATGGACACAGTTTTTTCCATATTTGTTTCTTTCTCGTTTATACCTTTTATTCTTTTATCTTTTACGGCATTTATTCCCATGCTGATAATTCTTCCCCGGTGCGCGGCTTTTTCCTTGTTCAGCATGGCAAGGCGGCTTTTCCCGGTATCAACAAGTTCTTTCAATTCATTGTACACATTATCGGTTATCCTTATTAACTCTTCCTGCGCTACGGGTATCTGTGCAGCTATTTTCTCAGCCTCCTGCAGATAAAACTTTCGTGCTTCACCCTTGTTGTTGTAGGCGGCTCTTCTGGTGGTCACAAGATCGCCCTCCAGTTTGTCCAGATCTCGTTTCATTTTTCTGGATTCGGCCAATAGTTCGCGTATGGAAAGAGAATCATACTCATCGGCCATAGTCTGTGTGAACACACCTGTTCCTTCCGCCGCTTCATCCATGGCATTCTCTAGCTCTTCCCGGCGCTTCCGTATCTCTTCAACGGATTCAAGTTCTTTAGTTTTCAGCAGTTCGGCTCTTTCTTTTAATAGATTATCCCTTCGGCTTTTCATTTCATTCTGCTGACCGGTAAGTATGGTGATGCTTTCAGGGGATGTCTCAGATTTTATGAGTTTTCCCAGTTTTACAATTTCGCTTCTTACGGCACGGAGTTCACTGTCAGCGCTTGTTAGCAACAGGTCTTTGTAAGCGGATCGTATACTGTCAAACACACGTCTGGTAGCCTCATCAACAACTATCCCTTTTGATACGCCTCTTGTATCCTGCCCGGAAAGCTTCGTTTTTATCATTTTTTGCATCCTTTTCACCGAACTGTCATATTGGGCATAGTTTATCAACTTTTCAACAAGATTTAGTGGTTCCTTGAGTTTATTTGTTGATGCGGCCTTGTTTACTTGGGCAATCAGTGACTTTATCATATGTGGCCCCATTTCTTCTCCCGCTTCCTTGGTCAGTCTTTGATCTATAAAGGAAAGCATGGCTCTTGACGCAGTCTCGTATTCCTCTTTATTTCCTTTTCGTGCCTGATCCAATTGCTTTTTCAATTCCCGTATCTCTTCTTTCAGATTTTTAATAATCTCCTTCTTTTCTTCCTTTCCTGGAATACGGAACAAGGTCTCTCCCTGAGGAACAGACGGGATGGTACGTGAACTGCCTGAGAACTCACCAATTCCCAGTTTTGAACGCATGACGGTTTCCTTTGCCACATCAACAGGATAGTTTGACTGTTTCAGTCTGTTGTGGCTTTCATAAAGGATGTATCTCAGCTCATTGTCCGTCAGTTCAAATCCCAGATTCACTTTCGCTTTACGGAGCATGTCTATAAAGAAGGCTTTGATTCGTGTCCACAAGGACTGCTCCGCAAAGGTAGCCGGTCCGCGTTCGGACAGGTCTGCCATATATTCTTCAGTTGCTGTACGGATGGATATGTTCTCATTTTCCGCCATCCGGTTGATGGCCTGTCTGATTGATGGTGCGGCATTGTTGTATACATTGTCAAGGAAGGTATCGAAGTCCTTTCCGAACAGCTCACGCAATCCCTTATGTGCCACCACCTCATGGAATATAGTCGCCTGTGCGTCCTCCACGGATGTTGTGTTTGGCATATATAGATATACCTTGTTCTCCTTTGGTGAGTACCATCCTTTGATATTGGCTCCTGATTCGATACGTCTGCGCGCCTCGCCTTGTGGTAGCTGGTCTTCGGAAGTGATTTTTTCTATAGGTGTATGAAGAGACTCAGAAAGTTCATTCACTGCTGTATTCATGGGAGCAGACACAGAAGCATAAGCCTCCAAAGCGTCGTTTATAAATATCTGGTCTTCTCGTGCTACATCTTCCGTTTCCGAAGCAAGAGTATTGCGGCGTTTCTCAGGTGTCATATTCATACGGGATTGTACATTACGTGCTTCAACTTCACCTGATAGTTCATTGTATCTGTCGTTTTCTCCACCAAGTCCAAATTTTTCAATAAGAGATTGATACTCATTATAAGCATCCTCATATCCTTCTTTATCATAACCCCGCACCCAAAGATTGAATCCCTTATCAAAAGCATTACGGCTGGGGATAAAGCCATCCCCAAACTCGAATCCATCTGAGTGATATTCATTTACCAAAGCATTATAAACATCCATCTGTGAAGCGTCTTCTCCAAGTTCCTCACGCTTGTCAGCAAACTCTTCAATCATGGACCAGGCATCGCGCTTTTCTTTTAATGCGTCAAGGTATTTTCTATAAGTCATACTGTTTCCACCACGAGCGAATCCTTCAATTGATTGTACGGCATGCTGTACCTCATGCGCTAAGATACTACGGAAATCCGCCCTGTCTAGAACAAACTCATTCACACGTATCAAGTTTTGGCTTCCATAATAAGTCGCTCCCGTATTGCTTGTAGGGGCGTTGTATATCTCCACGCGTATCTGCTTCAACTCCGGATAAGTCTTAAACAAATTCTCATCCTTCACATAATCGTCAAGATAACGCACGTCGTTCGCTTCGTATGTGGCGCGAAGTTCTTCTGCCTTTTCTGATAATTCATCAAAACGGGCTGCTTCTTCTTCCGTCAGCTCTACTCCATCAAACAGTTTGTCGCTTAGCGCATCATACTCTTTGCCCCATGACAGGTTGGACCAAAGTCTGTTTTTTCGCGCAAGTCCTTTCGGATCAATCTCGAAATCCTCCACTTCATATCTCCATTTTCCGTCAGCCCCACGTTCCCAACCTGTAGCCTGCTTGATTTTCCTAGCATTTTCTTTTTCATTTGTTTGGAGAATCGAAAGCAAACGCTTATCTTTGACATCAGATAAAGGCGAGTTACCATCTATTCCAGCTTTTTGTATTGTTGGGGCAATGGATAGTAATTTGCCTTTCTCTATGTTAGTCAGTTTGTGGTCATAATACCGTTCTCCATTGTTTTGATTGGCGATAACAGCTTTCACAGTATAGTCAACACCGGCTATTTTCAATCCACATACATAATAAGAGAATGATTTTACACCGGGATATTTCTCCAAATCTTCGTTGGCAAGTTCTTCAATGAAGACGGAGTTTTCAATAATCTGAGGTACGGCTGCGATAGATTGCAGATGTTCTACATCCTTATAATCATGCTGCAATATTTCACGAATACCTCCCCGACTATTGCCTCCTGTCACAGAGATAATAGCTCCCGTATCTTTATTGATATATTCTCCACGTAATGACTTTCCATATTCCAACGCATTTTTTTTGTACTGTTTCAAGTCATCGCTCGGTTCTATCTCTTTACCCGTAATCTCTATCGGCTCACTCTTCCGCAGCTTCTCAATGCGCTCTTTCTTCGTATTGAAAGCGGATTCCATCTCTCGTGCCACATTCAGGTTATCAAGGCGGGTAGTTGCTTCCTCTGCCTTATCCAGTTGGGATGCGCCTTTCTCTCCAATAAAACGATATCTTACATCCGCTTTTCTTGCATTGAATCGCTTGGAAGGAGGAATAATATTACCTTTGTCGTCACGGGTTATCAGGTCATTCAGTTTTCGGTTGTTTTTTGTATTCTTGTAGCGGTAATCGCTCCTGTCATCATATCCCCATTCGTTGATATCATTTCCGTCCCAATATAGATTTTCGGCTGGTACTTCTTCCTTCATAATTCTGTAATTGCCGTTTAAGGCATGTTCTCCATGAACTTTTACATAGGATTCAGACAGGGAAACCCAGTCACCGTTTCTTACCTTTCCTTCTTTCAATGATTTTGGAACGGCACGATAGATGGTAACGGTCGGTTTTTCTCCTTTGTCAATGGCAGACAATGCTTCATTGATTGCGGCGACACTTTCATTTCTGTATTGATCCCTGTTCATGCGAAGCTGCTCATTTAAGGATTCGCGTATCTGATCTTTGTTTGCGGCAATGTCAACCATGTTTTTATCAATACCTTCCTCATCATAAGAGGGGGCGCGGTGTGCCATTCTGAATTCATCGGCGGAAACATAACCATTTCTTCGTGCGGATTCGTTTATGATGTCACGCATACGGGCTTCATTATTTTCTTCCATAGCTTTTAAATAGGCCTCATCCATCTCTTTATCCGTCATCAGTTCAAATTCCTTTAGACGCTTCTTTTCCGATTCGGCTTCTTCCTCTGCACGTTTACGGGCGGCTTCCATCATGTTACGGGCTTTCATTTCCTCTTGCACGTATTCATCTCTCAAGGCATCCACATCACCGAACTTTTCATACAGCTCTTTTTTGATCGGAGAAAAAACTTTTACGAATTGCCCTAATGACAGGTTGGAGTTCTGGAGACGCACATTTCTGCTGATTGATTTGAAAGCATAACTTGCGCCACCCAGATTTTTCATTTTCATGAATTGTGCGTACTTTTTTACATCGGCTTCATCAAGGTTGTGCTTGTTGGCGAAAGAACTTATTTCCTCATTTCCAACCTCGCGAAACCGGATGTCACTGCCTTCGGAAGTAAGTATCTCATTGCTTTCGTCATTCATTGCGCGTAAGCCGGAATATTCGGCTTCAAGTTCCTGCTGTTCCTGGTTCAGTTCCTGTTGCTCGGAGAAAACAGCGTCTCTCTCAACGGAGTCATTTCCGGCTTCTACCAGAATATCCTCCAGTTCTATCTTCCTGTCCTCTATTTCGGCCAGTCTTGTTTCTATGTCCTTCATTCTGTCCGCATTGGCGGATTCTATGGAAGGTGCAAGTTGCACAGGATTCACGCTCTTGTATTCAGAGAACGGCTTTGTCTTTTTTACAGAAGAATCAATCCATTTATAGAACTCATCCTTCGTTACTTCTGTAATGGTACTTATTCGGTTCTCCCAACCGGGAGAATAGTTTGCAAGATAAGAGGAACGTGCTTCATCCATAGACGGAAAACCGTACATTACCTTACTTTCGTCAAATTCACCCTTTTCATTGAGCTGGTCTACTACAAACACATTTCCTTCGGACGGATTGTCTGACAGGAAGATATCTATATGGTCACCGTCCACGGCTTTCGTGCCACGGATATAGCCGTAGTCGTTGTTCATGGTAATGCTCCATTCCTGTCCGTTGGCATCCTTTCCGCTACGGACGGATCCTTTCGGATTTTCTATGGTAATATCATATCCATCAAGTTTAATGTGACCTTTCTTATAGTTCCCGGCTTCCTTCTGCGCTTCAGTAGGAGAGGTGTCGACTATTTCGCGTGCTTCCGCGATATGGTCTAGGAGTTTGTTTGTGGATGTGTTATCTTGTACATTGTCATTCTGAGGATGCAGTCCTTCATCAGTCTGTCCTTCCATTTGTCCGGATTTTCCTTGATATCCTTCAGTTCCGACGGCATGAACAGGTTTTTCTCCTTGCAGAACCGCATCGCCTCTTTCGCGTATGCCAAATATTCCTCCTTGCTCATCGCTTTTACGCGTTCCGATTCCTTCGTCAGTTGGATTCTCTCTTCTGTTGTCATATTCTTGTTGCTTTATTATTTTATCGGCAAATGTATTATAAAATTCAGACTTTTCTTCATTCGAATAGACATTTGATTCAGAAAAGGCCTCATCATTAACCCATGCTTCATATTCATCCGGAGACATGTGGTATTGTTCTTGGTAGAATTGTTCTTTTAGTTCATCCTCATATTCTTTTTCCGCATCTATGGCGCGTTGCGCTTCTGTGGTTCTGTTGTTTCTTATCATATTGCTGATATCACCAAAAGTTCGGCTTTGTTGTAGAACGGATAGGATCGCGTTTGTGCCGGCCATGCCGGTATTGTCATTTTCCAGTCCTTCTTTCGCCACTATTGCCGGATAACTTTCATGGGCGATGCTTATCAGTCTGTCTCCGGCTTCTTCTACGGTCATACCCCCCTTCTCTTTTTTTCTGAAGATGGAAAGAAATGGCGTCAGGTCTTTGTGACTTAAGCCAGTCATGTTTCTGACACTTCTTTCTCCTGTCATTTGCAGGAACAGGGATTTTCCCAGTACCAAGGATGCAAGCTCTTCCAAAGTTTCCGGCTCGGTACGTGACAGAATTTCCTGAACAAGAGGATTTTCCGGAAGCTCCGTATCCGTTATTGACTCAGATATTTTCGCAGCAGGCTTCTGAATACTATTTTTCCTGCCAGTGTCCGGAATTCCCTCTGGTCCCATGCGTTCTTCACCTGTTCCCTTAGCTTCGGGTCTCTTCTCAGTTCCTCTTTCTTTGCCTTGTTCGCTTGTTTCTGAAACTGGTACGGGCTCATTTGTGTCATTTCCATTCGTGCCAGTCTTACTGCTTTCTGATATTCCATTTGTTTGGTTATTATTAGTTTCTGTTATGGGTATGACAGAGTTGTAGAAATTCTTTATTTCTTCATTCTCCGCTTTTGCTTCTCTAATAGCGTCCCTTATCTCATTTCTTTTTCCCCGTGTGGCGGATGACAGGGATTCATTCAATTTAGCTATCTGTGCATCACTCGCCTCTATATCCTTTCTCAAGTCATCCAGAGCGGTTTCAAGTGATTCTGTCAGATTTGTGTATTGGAATGACTGCTGTGGCGTCAGAAATTCATAATCAATGCTTCCGTCCTTCTTTTTAGGAAAGGAGGATATAAGTTTGTCCAGTTCGGATTTTTCGTAAGTCGGACTCTCTGTGCTTTCCTGCAATGGTTGGTTTCCCATCTCTTTTCCTTCAGGAGCGGTTTCATTTGTTGAACTCTTGGATTTTTTCACCCAATCGGTGTACTCTTGGACGGGAACCGCACCTAACTGGTATGCTTCATTTTCCAATATATTCATTGATACCTCATCGCTTTTGACCTCATTGTACTCATCGGTTGGAACGACAAACATACCTCCGATTTCCTCATCAAAACCGATAATGGTCATACTTTCTCCTTCTGGAGTGATATAGGAGGCGCCGATTTCCGGAGCCGCTTCCGCATCATCTTTTCTTTGTGCGTCAAATAGCGACTGTTTGTATTTGAAATATTGCTCTTCTGTCACGAGTACGGAACCTGTTTCATTACCGTTGTTGTCTATGATCTTCCCGGACCATCCGCCGGGAACTTCCTCATCAAGTACTATCTCTTTGCCTCCTGTATATATCTTGTCACCTTTTTCGGGTTGTAATGCAAGTACTTCCGGACTGAATTTCCGAATTAACTCTTCCTGTCTTCTATTTTCATCCTCTTGTGCGTATTCAGTCCGTATTCCGGCTTTGTCCACATTGTCTTTCATGGCCCGGAGTTGTTCATCGCTGACAGAAACCGGCTCCCGACTTCCTTCCATGAGTACGGACCAATTGCCCATTGTATCCTGACCAACAACAGAAATGCCGGTCACTGTGCCATTATCATCCGCTATGCTGAATGTCTGTCCTGCGGATATGGGCTGTGCTTCCATGATTGCGGCATCGGCGTTGTATGCGCCAAGCATTTGTTCAAGAACTTGATCCCGTCCGACCATTGAGATCTCTGTGTCTGCATTGATTCTTACAGTCTTGGCATTATTCTCATCAAATGAGGCGAATATCGGACCTTCTGGACCGTTTTCCAATGGCACTACCATGAGTGTGCCTGTTTCTCCGGGTTGCCCAGTGGCATCTATACCATTTATGACAACTCCGTAACTGTGCTCCTTGTCTCCGAATCTTCCTAACGGAATAGTGACAACTTGTCCTTGGGGAGACATTTGCTGGACTTTGACAGCCGCCTGTTCATATTCGGAAGCATGAGCCTCATCCAATGCGTCCTCAACTGCGTCATGACGGTCTTTCTGCCGTAGGTAGTCCGTAGCCAAACGTCTGGTCTCTTCGTCCATGACATCCAGCATTTCCGCACGTTGGGCGTCATTGGCACCGGCAAGCGCATCTATGGCTTCATCATCCAGTACGGATGAAAGGCGTTCACGGGAAACTTCCTCACGGAGGACTGTCGTGCGCATGGCTACTGGATCATGAGTTGTATAGATATCCGTTCCCTCTTCTTGTGCTGCCGTGCGCTTTTCGGACTCCTCACGGGTCTGCTCTCCTGCAATGTCCTCCATGGCATTGTTCTTCGCAATGTCAAACGCATATTCTATCTCGGCCTTTTTCTCTTCCTTGCTGAGGCTACCGTCATTCATGGTTTCTTTGATGAAAATCCTTATGTCGTCATTGCCACGTTCTTTTGACATACGTTTCAGTTCGGACAGTTTCTCCTGTTGTTCTTTGGTCATGTTTCCGAAAGCCGCATTCATCTTCTGGCGGTGTCTTACCCTTTCAGCCCCCATGCTTCCAAGTCCTAATAAGCCGAAAGCGACGGAAGTGGGAGCCAGTCCAAGGAATGTGTCTATATTGTTGTCAAGGTCTGTGGCTTCTTCCAAGGTCATTTCACCTAACGGGACATTTGCAAGATTATTATACACCTCTTCCATATATTCTTCGGGTAGCCCGTGGAACTGCGCTTTTTTTGCGGCTTCTTTGAAAGTAGGGTTGTCCTTTATCTCCCTGTATAGCTTACCGGCCCTGCTGTTCGTTATATATTTCATGAATTCACTTGCGCCACCGGGAACGGTCTCTTCCACATTCTTCCATATTCCTTTGCCCAGTCCTTTGAATGCGTTGAAAATCATCTCGGATTGGTTCTCAAGAAAAGTGGAAGCGATTGATTTGCCGATGGCTTTACCCATATCCATTCCTCCTTCACGTCCTCCATAAGTCAAGTTTCCATCCTTGTCAACATCAAACAGAATATTCCCCATCATTCTGTCTTGTGCTCCTGCGGTGACACGCGCCAGTCCTGTTGTTCCTTCCATTCCTGCTGCGGCCAAAGCGTCTCCGGCAAGACGTGCCCCCATTTTTGACATTCCTTTTTTCATGGCGGACGCGCCGAATTTCTTCATACCGTATTTTAGAATGCTTTTGGCTATTCCCTCACCTGCCGCCGATATCGGGTTTATGGCGAATTCCAGCATGAACGGGATACTGGCTCCTGTGGTTTGTCCAGCCTTGTATCCTCTTCCCAAATCGGAGGAATAATAGGCGTTGACCGCCATGTTGGTGACAGCGGCGTCAAGCAACTTCTCTTCAGAAGGTGAGAGCTTTTCTCCTTTATCCGCTTTCTCCACCACATTTTTCAGACGGATGCCGCCTATCATGTCGGATATGCCTAAAGTCCATTGTTTGGGATCAAATGCGGTATCGGCGAAACCACGCGCTAGACCGCTAAAAAAGTTTGTTTTTCCTTTCTTCCCGGCTTCCTCTATAATATTGTTCGATTCATCAATAAGGTCTTTCGCCCCTTCCAGATAAGTCCTTTCTCCTCGGTACTGTGCTAATGTAGGATCTTCCCTTGTATTCATTCTGGCATTCACCATCGCATTACCGGAATCGTTTCTTAGTATTTTCTTTTGTTTGGTAATCTTTTCCTCTATGTCATCAAGGTCTTTGTTTACTTCATTGGTCAGGGTGTTAAGATGGGAGCCTACGCTCTTTTTGGCAAATCTGGCAAGGTCACGTTTCATGTCCGTACCATAACGTGAGGTTATCTCTTTATTGTATATGTCCTGATATGGTTCTAACTCCTTGCTAATGACCTCTCCGTAGGTCTTCTGAAACGCTTCGTTTGCTTTTTGGTTAAGTTTGTTCCCTTTATATTGTTGTGACAGCTTCCTGTATTCGTCTGAGGCAAGAAACTGGTTGGCATATTTGTCTTGAATCTCCTTCTGTATTCCGACCATTTCTTCCGAAAGCTGTCTTCCTCTTTCTGTCAGGGAAAACCTGTCACGATAGTTGTTATATACATCATTCATGGACGATATGGAACGCGGGGTATATTCCTTGTCCAGGCGGCTTTCTTCTTCTATGCGTATTTGCTCAATTCTGGATTTCTCCGCATTCTGCATTTGTTCTTCACGCTGCTGCTTTTCCTGCCATTTCTCTTTCTCACGTACTTCATTCATGTGTCCATACAGGGCGGTGCCGCTTTCACCTGCAATGTATTCATTGCCATAGTCTGATCTCACTTCCTTAGTGAGATCAGACACTTTGGGTTTTCCTGCTGGAGTTTCTTTCTGTTGTCGGATCAGTTTCTCTTCGATCTTCTTGTTCTGCTGTTCCCATACGGAATAAGGGCTTGCAGGTTGTATGCTTTCTGTATCATTGACAAAATCATAAAACTGTGGACTTCTGTCCTTCTCAGAGGCTGTTCTTACTTGTTCACGTAATCCGGGAGCATCCGTGCCATAGGAATGAGGAGCTGCATTCTTCTCCTTGAACTCTTTCTGTCTCGCATCAAAGATTGAATCCGCTTCCGTTTGTGTTCCGACACCACCTGAATATGTTCTTGAAACAGGGTCATATCCGTTGCCTGTTTGAAAGTAATCAGACTTTGGAGTTTGAGGGGTGTTGTTAGGTTGCTGTATTTGTACAGAGGAATCAACTGGTTGCATGAATTGATTAAAGTCCTCATATGAGTCAGAGTATCCGGTCTTATCCTTTAATACGTCATATACTTTCTTTCTGGCTTCCTCATTTTCATCCATGAATTTGTTAAAATCCTCATATGAGTCAGAGTATCCGGTTTTATCCCTTAATACGTCATATACTTTCTTTCTGGCTGTATTATTATCTTGCATGATTCATGTTATTTTAGTGACCAACTATTATTCCCCTTCAATGACCATGATTTGTTTTCCGGTTTTGAAGAGGGATTGAACGCTTCTCCGCTTTCCACTTTTTGCTGTTTCCCATAAATGGAGAGAATATAATCTCTCATGCCTTTTATGGATTTGGGGCGTTTATCCGCTTCAAGGCCAAATGTTTTTTCCAAATCGTTATACATTAGTGCGACATCTTCATTTTTATTCAGGTTATAGGCTCTTGTACTGCCGGAAAAGCCTTTTTTCCCACTTATGCGATATGAAGGATATTTATTTTTTTTGCCATTTTGCTTTTGAGAATCATTATCTATTCTCATTAGACTGATTCCCTCTGTGGCTTTATTATGTCTTTCGATTTCCGCCTGTTTAGCGGCGTTTTCTTCCGCCTTACGTTTGGATTCTGCCGCTTTTGCAGCCTGCTCGGTTTCAAACTTATATGTGTTCCAGTTGTATTCCCGTTCTGCTGCTGCTTGTTGTGCCTTCCATCGGTCTTGACGGGCCTTCTCTACATCTATTCTCGCTTGCTCGGCCCTGTCACGTGCGATCGCTCCGATATAGTCCTGATAATTCTGATGTGACAGATTGTCCCTGTATTGGCGTATTCTGTCAATACGTGCTTGGCCTTCACGTCCGGCTCCTGAAAGATTCATTGACGGATTGCCTCTTCGTGTCCTTACCACATTCACCAGATTGGCCAGAACACTTCCTACAGCATTGATGCTCTCGGCGGCACGTAAACGTCTTTCGGCGTTAATCCTGTCCTCCTCGCTTTGTAACGGGTCCCTTCCTCTCAAGGCTTCTGCAAGTTCGGTGTAAGATAATCCCTCTTGTCCTTTTTGCTTGCGATAAGAAGCCACTCCTGACAGGTATGCGGCCGGTGACAATTGAGGATGAGCCGCATAGGCTTCCTGTGCGCTCATTTCCTGCCACGGCTTTTCTGTTCCGGGAAGCTGGACGGGAAGCTTGTCCGCATTTTCCCGTTCTTGAACGGTGTTGGATGTAGATACACTCGTCGCAGGTTTTTGAACAGCCACCGTGGGACGTAGCGGTAATTGTTCCCGTGCGTTTTCCTCAGCTTGTCTCGCCACAGACTCATCATGGATCTGCCGCTCTTCCTCCGGATTGACAATGCCGGCAGCTTCTTTTCTTTTTTGATAATTGGTATATCTGTCCGTAACTGCCATACCTGCTATTTCTTTTTAGTGATTTGACTGGCTACAGCACCGCCTATGGGGCCACCGAAAACAGTGGCCGCAGCCGTTATACCTGTATTGAGAAGACCTCCTAATGCCGATGATTCCTGTTGGGCCTGTTGTTGTTTCACATTATTGATAGCCTCCGTATATGATCGGTTTGCATCCAGATAATTTTTCATGGCCTGATCTTTTTTGGCAGTGGCGGTTGAGGCTATTCCGGCCGTAATATTTTCAAGTGACTGGTTGGCTCCCTGCTTCTGCAAGGCAACGCTCTCATCTGTAGCACCTGTTACAGCGGCGCTTCCTGCTGTCCGTTTGTTGTTTGCCATCAGCAGTTCTCTGGCTTGACGCAGAGCCGCCTGATTCGCACTGTCCTGAAGAGGATCAGCGTAAGCCTGTTCCTGATAATAGTTCATTTCAAGATCCTTCGCCTTTTGAAGATCTTTGATTGATTCCTTATAGGCTTTATTGCCGCCTAGAACACTGGATAAAAGTCCCATAAATCGTAAATTGCACTTTATTATTTAATATCAAAAGTAATCAGTTACATTTGTATCATGTTGATATAATGCAAGACGGAAGTATATTGTATAAGGAAGGGGACAAGGTGGCTCTTGATGGAACCTCATGGAAAGGCACGGTTGTCAAAGTTGAGTCGGACGATAATATATGCGTGGAACTTGACAATGGGATTACCATGTTTGCCCGTCCGGAATTATTGCATCTTTGCACTAAGGAAAACACAAAGCCTCTTCATGATGAAAATGGTAAATTTACAATAGGACATCCAAAGGTGGGGGGAGTTAAAAAAGGATACAGGACTGTCCGTCATTATCGAAACAAGCTTATGGAACAACTGGCTCCGTTTATTGAGAGTATGGGGGAGATAATAGAGGCTATTGATGATCCTAGTGATAAAGTGCTTGCTGTTTCCCGAATTATCAAATATGCCATGCCGTCTCTTTCGTCCGTAGACTTTAAAGAAAACGCAAAACGAGATCTCTCAGCGGAGCAGAAGATAGCCCAGCTCAATGCAAGGTACAGAAACTTGCCTGATCCGACTGTCGATGAAGAAGGAGAGGAAGGGCATGAAGACTGACAATATTGGTGTATATTTTGGAATTTGGATAACCATTGTATTACAGTTGTCATATTAATTTGTGTTATGTAATAATCGTAATACATTTAATATATGGCAGAAATAATCAATTTTAGACCGACTCCGGATGTGGCGCAGATGATAGAGAGTCAGAAAGCAAAAGGCGTCAATATCAGTCGTTGGATTAATAATCTTCTTATAGGTGCGGATAAACAGGCCGACAGCTTGAATTTGCAGATTTATACAATACCTGAAGACGGGATAAACCTGTATGACAGTACAAAGTTAGCTATTGATCAGATGATATCACTTCATTCAATTCCATTCAGCCGGTTGAGCATATCCAGGTACAGGGAGGCCAATGATATTATAAAACAAGCAGGCATGGATTATTATCGCTTTAAAATAGACGAAGATAACTATATCTCGATAATAGCGGTGAACAGAGAAGAGGCTTCTGTGGAATTTTCCCGATATTATATGAAATCTGAAAATAAGGAATATGTCCGAACATCCGTACCATTACCTGTTTACAGGTTTGATGTCAAGAACAAGGTGGTAATCATTATAGCAAGCGAATAATGGAAATATGTAAGACAGATACAGTACGATTGCTCAGACTGTTAAAAGAAGCGGCCTTAATAATTGAAGACAATTGTAGAGGCATACGTTCGCTAGATAAGGCCAGACAGTTGCGACAGATGGCAAAGAAAATTCAACGGAAAAAATAATTCAGAACCCGTCCAAACTGAATCTGGACTTGGATTTGGATAATGCGTTTAACCATCTGTTTAGAAAGGAGAAATTATGAAATCATTAAAAGAAATACTAAGGAGTTTAGAAGGTCTGTCCGATATCGAATTGTTCGTAATAGACCTTTTTTGTGGTGCCGGCGGTTTGTCCGAAGGTGTGGAAGAAGCACGATTGGATGGAAATAGATGTGGAAAGGTTGTTTGCTGTGTGAACCATGACAAGAATGCCATCCTTTCACATGATGCCAATATCCCTGATGCACTTCACTTTATTGAGGATATCCGTACACTGGAACTTTCCCCGATAAGCACTATTGTAGAACGTATCCGTCAGCTATACCCTGATGCCATGATAATGCTTCATGCTTCTTTGGAGTGTACCAACTTCTCGAAAGCCAAAGGCGGTCAGCCGAGAGATGCCGACAGCCGAACGTTGGCAGAACATCTCTTCCGTTATATTGATGTTATAGACCCTGACTACATTCAGATTGAAAATGTAGAAGAGTTTATGTCATGGGGAGATATGGATGAGAATGGGAAACCTATCAGCATGGACAAAGGCCGGCTTTATCAAAAGTGGGTGCGCAATGTCAAGAAGTACGGTTACAACTTTGAGCACCGCATCTTAAATGCTGCCGACTTCGGTGCCTACACCACAAGGAAACGCTTCTTCGGCATCTTTGCTAAAAAGAACTTGCCGATAGTATTCCCTGAACCGACCCACTGTAAAGGTGGTAGGCAAGATATGTTCTCGCGGCTGGAGAAGTGGAAGCCGGTAAAGGATGTGCTTGATTTCTCTGATGAAGGAACTACCATCTTCAGGGAAAAGCCTCTTGCAGAGAAAACGCTTGAACGTATCTATGCCGGACTTATCAAGTTTGTAGCCGGCGGAAAGAATGCCTTCCTCGTAAAGTATAATTCTATGAGCCGTACAGGGAAATATAACGCTCCTGGGATTGACGAACCATGTCCGGTGGTAGCCACGCAAGGCAGACTTGGAGTAGCGCAAGTTTGTTTCCTCTCTAAGCAGTTTAGCGGACATCCCGAAAGCAAGAATGTGTCTGTAGAAGAACCGGCAGGTGCAATCACCTGCAAAGACCACCATGTTTTTGTTTCTGCTTATTATGGAAATGGACATAATCATTCGGTAGACCTTCCAGCTCCAACGGTCACAACGAAGGACAGGATGGCTTTAATTGAAAGCCGATTTATGTGTTCTTATAACTTTAAGGATACAGGAAAGGATATTAATCAGCCTTGTCCTACACTTCTGACTAAAGACAGACTTTCCCTTGTATCTCCATTTTTTATGAATCAATATTCTGGAGGTGGTCAGGTGTCTGATATAAACTCGCCATGCCCCGCTGTTACCACAACACCGAAACAAAACTTGGTAACATGCCAGCCGTGGATAATGAATACTGCATTCTCAAATGTAGGTAGCAGTATAGAGGAACCCTCCCAGACCATTACCGCAAACAGGAAATGGCACTATCTGATGAATCCACAGTTCAACAGTGCTGGCGGCTCTGTTGATAGCCCCTGCTTCACATTAATAGCCCGCATGGATAAGATGCCGCCCTATCTGGTAGCAACAGAAAGCGGTCAGGTAGCGATTGAAATCTACGACAATGATAGTCCTATGACCGTGAAGATAAAGGAGTTCATGGCACTGTATGGCATAGTGGATATTAAAATGCGGATGCTTCGCATTCCGGAACTCAAAAAGATTATGGGATTCCCTGAAGATTATGTTTTAATAGGCACACAAGCTGACCAAAAGAAATTTATCGGGAATGCGGTGGAGGTTACACAAGCGAGAAAAAATACTGAAGCACTTTGCAAAGTATTGAGAAAGTTGAGATTGAAGAAATCAAAAGAAATAGCTTAATGGAAAATGGAAAACTTATATTAGATGCCTGTTGCGGCAGTAGGATGTTTTGGTTTGACAAACATAATCCTCTTGCCTTATTCGTTGATAAGAGATCGGAAATAGTAACTGCCAAGGACAGAGATAAAATCAGAACTATAGAAGTAAAACCTGATATAATAGCCGATTTTACCAACTTGCCGTTTGAGGATAGCTCTTTCTACATGGTCGTGTTTGACCCGCCACATTTGAAAACACTTGGCAAAACATCATGGATGGCAAAGAAATATGGTAGGCTTCCGGATAATTGGCAAGAAATGATAAAAAGCGGTTTTGATGAATGTATGCGCGTCTTGAAGCCTTACGGCACTCTTGTATTCAAATGGAATGAGAGTGAGATAAAAGCTGCGGAAGTTTTGTCTGTTATCCCGTTCAAACCTCTTTTCGGACATACTACCGGAAGACAGAGTAAGACAATATGGATGTGCTTTATGAAACTGCCAATTAACTAATAACGGAACAAATATGAATGAAACTAAGAAACCATGTCCCCAGTTTCCCTATTGGGGTGCACATTACCCTGATGCTTGCTGCATTGATGGGAAACTTTATGACCTTGACAGATGCGATGAAAACGGCAATCTGTATGAGCCTATCGACGATGTTCCATGTCCATTTTGTCAGACAGAGGATTTTATCGAATTAGACCCATTCGGGAAAGAAGATGAATTTTACGAGGGGATTGAAGATGAAGAAAAATCGAAAGAAAAAGCTCGTGAATGGTATCTTAATTGGATTGAGGGAATGAAAAAGAAATATTCTTAACGGAACAGAAATGAACGATGCACCAGTGTGAATATTGTTGTTGGTATAATGGTAGATGTGGGAATTGTGATTGTCCTACAGCTATGAAAAGACAAGCGTGTGAAAAAGCTAAAAACGCCAAAGAGTACAATGAAAAACCTAAAATAAAATAGTTATGACCGAAGAACTTGTAACATTAGAAACAGCGAAGTTGCTGAAAGAGAAAGGGTTTAATGAACCATGTATGATTGCTATGAATATTGAAGATGGTAGACAATATGGTACTAATAGAACAAATAGCGAGTTACCAATAAAAGTATGTTCCCATCCTACTCAATCCGTTGCACAAAAGTGGCTACGTGAAACCAAGAACCTGCATATCGAAATATCCTATATGTATGAAAACTATTGGACGTATGATATACTGACAATTCCGAGACATGACTTGATAGGATTGTCTGACAGGCCTATTATCCGTTATAATACCTACGAGGAAGCACTTGAAGCAGGATTACAGGAAGCATTAATGTTGATATGAAAATGAGTCCTGTTATATCTTGATAAGTTGAAAAATAACGAGGATATTTCTTGTTTGGTTAAATAACTGTAATTAAAGAGGGGGAAGGCGTTCATATTGTCTTTTTCCTCTTTAATTTTGTCGTGAATTAAAATATTAATCGCAATGCGATAGCCAATGACAATCTAGGGTTTGTCAAAGGGTTTGTCGGCGTTTTTTTTGACATGCGTGATAATTGCTTGTAAATCAGTTATAAAAAGTGATTGTACTTGTAGCCCTTCTAAGGCGTGGGTCTTGCGTTCGAATCGCAACGGAATCACATAAAAAAAGCTGTATCTTCTGAGGGTACAGCTTTTTTTATGGAAATATTTAAAAAGGATTTATCTATAAGCGGGGCTATGGAAAAGATCTTGTCCATATCTATAAACCTTTCCCGTTGGATAGTTAAGGGTTTTCTTCCTGTTTGTTCTATCTCCGCAAGCCTTTGGAGTTAACTCCATAGCCTTGGGAGATAACTCCAAAGCTTATGGAGATAACTCCAAAGGCTATGGAGATAGAATACATCCGTATAAAAAGGTTTAATCTGGAAAGAGAAAAGGTTTATGCAACAGGAACAGATGCAATACATTGTTGTTTAATTCCGCTGGCGGGCTATTACTTTTTCTCAGTTTCTCCGCCCTTTGGGCTTCATGGCAGCGGAAAGATTGAACCGGTTAAAAAGTCATGTTAACC
>UMEA01029564.1_pt1 | contig 49837 bp, 46 predicted proteins | sample 1964621 | NCBI WGS metagenome assembly UMEA01 (sample SAMEA4836007, study PRJEB28245) | human gut metagenome | biome: gut microbiome; material: fecal sample | place: Denmark | collected 2008 | reverse complement strand
GGATATTTGGCTTCCTTCTGCTGTCTCTTTCCTTATTGAAAACTACTGGCTTTAATTATGCATAAAAAATTTGGATATTCAATAAAAAATGTTAAAGAACATACCTTTTTTAACATTTTCTTTGAAATGCTTGGAATTGTTAGGGATTTTATTTGAGGCTCTAGGGTGGCAAGGTAAAAATGTTAAACTTTGTTAGTTTTAATAACTTTTCTTAACATTTTGTCCTTTTGTTTGATTTGGTATCAATTCATTCAAGAAGCTTATTCTTCTCTAACAACCCTAGTTTTAATTTTTGAAATTTTGATTTTTTTAATTTTACTCAAAAGAAAAAGCCTTACATTTTTTGTAAGGCTTTTTTACTTGGAGTTAATTTGCTATCACACTCTTGCATTTTCAACCGCGTTGGCAAGCATATGTTCGTTATAATTAAAATATCTTTGCGTGGTTGAGATGTTTTTATGATTAGCCAGTTTTTGCACCAAACAGATATTCACGCCGGAATTTACCAATTTTGATACAAACAAATGTCGGCCGAGGTGACTTGCTCCTTTTATGCTGAATTTGCGATAAACGGAACTAAACAAACGGCTGATACTCACGCGATTGTAGTGTTTGTTTTGCTTTTGCGATGTAAATAAATAGCTCTCTTGGTTCAAATTGCTTCGTGTTTGTTGCAGATACTTCAAATATTCGGCAAATTCCTTCTTAATCTGCGAGTTCAAATAGTAGGAACATTTATTTTTGCCTTTGTTCTTGTCATAATCTAGGCAAATGACGTCTTTGACTTTCAGTATTTCGGTATAAACATCCTTAATCTGAAGATAACAAAAATTGATAGAACGCATACCGTTCAGCGAGCACAAAAACATCATCCTGATTTGTTCGGCGTGTTTCATTCCGCTGATATAGGTCAAAATATCTTTAATTTTTTTATCATCTACAAAAACGTCATTTACCATTGATTTTACTCTTTTTAACTTATTTATACTCATTTTGAAAGGAGACATAATAATATTGAAAGGAAATCCTAGTTTTTAATGATGGCTTGATAAAACACTTTATAACTTAAACCTTGGGTCAAAATCCCCACACCGCCTTGGCATTGCCACCCGTTTTGAAGAGCCGCATTCACATATTCAATCAGATTATCCAAACTTTCCGAACATAAAATATCATATTTCATCTTAAATACCCCTAGTATTCATAAGCATACATCACGGTTAAGACACGGTTTGTCAGACTAGGGTCAGCGGCATTCGGAGAAGCAAATTCAAAATTGCGGTCATAATAATCAATCTTCCAAAAAATCTTTTCACCCTTGAAACTAAATGCTCCGAAATCCTTTTCGCCGTAGGGATTGTTTTCTTCACTGAAATCATCAAAATGCCGAACCTTGTTTAAAATGATTTCAATATCATCAAAACTATTGGCTTTAATTCCGGGCGTTAAAACAAAAGTCCCTAGAGATGGATTAGCTCTGAAATCATCATTGAGCTTAGCGATTGCAGCGATATTATTCATGCTCGCTTTCCTCTAACAATCTAACACAAAGATATTCGGTCATACCTTCTTGTTCGGCGGCATAATCCCAAACCGAAAGACCGCGATTGTTCTTTATGTCGGCATTGGCTCCGTTATCAATCATAAAGTCCAAAATCCGAATTCGCATTAAAGCTTGAGGATGACGAACCACATATATAAAAGAAGTATTGCCGAACTTATCGCGAGCGTTAATATCTGCTCCGGCTTCAAGTAAAACCGCCAGAGTTTGCGGCGAACTGCGTTTAACAGCGGCAATCATAAAAGGTGTTTCACCATTGCGATTGCGAGACTTAACATCACCGCCGGCTTGAATAAAAGCCTTGATAATATCGGGTTCATAAAACTCTTTGCATGCCCGCATAAATGGCGTCCAACCGTGTTTGTTATAGGGCTCATTAACATCAAAACCTTGCTTTAAGATAGATTTGATACGTTTAAAATCCATATCATAAAGTGCTTTCATCAGTATATTTTCTTCATTAACCATCTGTTTTTCCATGAATTGTTTAAAAAAGATGGTCCCTGGGGTAGCATTCAAAAATGCTAAAGTCAAGCACTTTTTATAACATTTTTATCTGTATCTTATTGATTCTGAATGATTTTATTTTAAATTCAACGGGCTGCAAGGAAAATAATATCTACTAATTTTTATACTTGCTTGAGTTGTCGTTTTTTCATTATATACTATAGAAAAAATATGGAGTTTGAATATGAAGAAAATAAAACAACTGTATAAATGGTGGTTTAGGCATAAAGGAATAGATTTACTTTTTACTACTTCCAAAGCTACAACAATTGAAATTCAAAAATTACAATGGATTGAAGAAGTATTAAAATGCGTTATTGCTATAGCATGTGGAATATTTTTATTTTGGGCATTTGATAAATTAGGTAATTTTTTATCTAGTATAGAAAAGCTAAATGATTATTCTTTTAACACCGAATATTTATATTCTATGTTTTCTATACCTTTAATCTTTTATGCAAAAAATATGCTATATGCTTTTGATTCATGTTTTGTTAAAGCCCAAATTTCAGAAAATTGTATAACCGTAAAGAGAGGATTCCTTTTTACAAAATATGATAAGCTCTATTTGCGTGATGTAAATAATATAGAATATTACCGCTCATTAGGCGGTAAATTATTTGGTTACGGTCAAGTAGATTTCTATGCTATCGGAGGTATATTGAATTTACCATACGTCAAGGATTCTGAACATAATTTTAATATAATAAAAGGAATCATAAAAAACATTCAAAACAATCAAAAGTGAATCTATGCCAAAGATTTAGATTTGCTTTAATTTCTCAATCAGTTCAAAAATTGTCATATCTGAGGCTTGAAGCTTGGGAACGGAAACCGGTGTCGGTTTGTGTTCATTATATATCGGACTTCCGGTGCGGCGAACAAATATCGCCGAGCGGAGCTGTTTGCCGAATGTCGGTGTATATTTGTTGGCCAGACCTTGCTCTTTGCTCCAATATCTTGATGTGTTGCTACCTGAAAGAGGACTTCCTGTTATACAATAAAAATAAGTATCTTCTTGTTTCCATGGTGTATGTTGCCACAAAAGCAACAATTCCCCCAAACACAAAGAAAAGGTCGGAATATATAAGGCAAAAACACCGCTGCCTTGAATATGAATGTTGTAATATTTGGGATTGGATAAGATTAAATCTTGATGTTGTTGCAATAAGCCTAAGTTATCAAACAAGGCTTGCAACACTTCTTTATCAGGCGTGGCCGCCTGAACATAAAACTTAACTGTCATTATATTTCTCCTGTTTAGTCCGTTTGGTTAAAGTGGGACAAGTTGGCATAAATTCACTTTTAAGGGGATTATGTTAAATAATCCCCCGAATGTCAAGTATTCTCAATTTTTATAAAGCACCGCTCCGTTATCAAGCAATAGGTTAGCAACATCTAGCTCTATTCGCTCCAATGCCAAGGTTAAGGCTGTTTCACCTTGGATATTGAGCCAATTCACATCAACACCTTTGTTTATCAACATTTGGATGGTTTGTAATTTAACATCATCTTCCATATTTTCATTTAATATTACCGACATAATAGCGTTATATCCGAATATATCGGTTCTATTGACCTCGCTTCCCTCGGCAATAAGAAAATCAAGCGGCTCTTTATCCATGCAGAAATAGCAAGCCACCAAAAATAAACTGGCTCTGCGGCGATTGATTGATGAATTTAAGTTAAAATTGTTAGTTCTAATCAATTTTTTCAACTCGCTGACTGAATTGATATCAATATTACCTTCGCTCTCAAAATTATATGGCGGATTAACCGGCGTATTTTTTAATCTCTCTTCTATTTGTTTGATTTTTTCTTGCACTTCGGCCATTTCTTCAATGGTAATAAATTTAGAATAAGTTTTATCTTCTGGATTATATATTAACATTTTCACTCCTTATCTGGTTTCTTACAAGGATATTTATCGGAAATAAAACCTATTTTGCGATTTGGCAAAAAACAAACTTTGGCTAGATAAATACCTGTGTAGCTGATGGCTATGTTTCGATTATAAACACGAATTGTCTGGGGTGAGGTGTGATGTGCGAGCATGACACCTCTTTTTGTTGAGCTGCACACGGCGGACGGCTTTCTGATTTCTTTTTAATTCCCGGATGATTAAATCACCCCTCATAGGTTTGTTTTGTTTATTTGAGGGCTATTTTAAGCTAAGAAAAAAGAAAGCTATTTTAATTCCGGTTCTATTATAATAGTTCTTTTTTATATCTATTATAATACTATTATAGAGGGTAAATTTTGCTCTAAAATCCTTGTCTGATAAGGGATTGAGCAATTTAATGAGGAAATATAGCTTTCCGATGGCGGAAATAACGGTTTCCGGTGCTGGCAATATAGACTTCCCCAAGTGGAAATATAGATTTCCGTTTTTGAATTTACGGAAATAACCGTTTCCGCAAGCTTTATAAGTGGAAATAACGATTTCCGCCTCTGATTTTGTTCAATTTAAAATCTCGTATTCTCCACAAATAAATATTTTCAGGACAAAAGTTTATAAGGAGAAAACATGAGCAAAAGTAAAGCTACATTATCAATTACCGAACGTCTGTTATTGGACTTCGTCAAATACAAAACAAACAACAATCATAAATTCTTTATGGGGAATGATAAAATCGCCATGGCCTTGGGATTAACGGTAAATTCCGCCAAAGTGATGATAAACGGACTTATCCGCGAGGGATACCTTATCAAATCAATGGATACCCACGGCCGCAGAATGTTAGAACTAACCGACAAACCATACTTAACCATCGCTTGCGTTGATTTAAGTAACGTTGATAAGCGTATTATTCTGCAAGAAGCCCTAAACTTTAAACGAGACGCCGAATACTATAAAAAACAATATGAATTTGAAAAATCACGAGCTGACAGACTTCTTGCCGAACTCACACAGATAAAACTGAGCAGGATAGGCTAAACTCTTTTAGCTTCTTTATTTGGATTTTGTTTCAAATCATTGTATAAAGCAGCAAACAAAGCTTTTTTCATAAAATCCATCTTTTCACTATCTTGGAACAAATCCTTAAAGAACTGGTCATTTTGTTCGTATCTACTAACCATTGTTTCAGTAAAGTTTTCGTTATAAAGCCCCTTGAATAGAGTTTTATTTCTTTCTTTTCCAGCCTCAACCAAACGTTCATCCTGTTTTAAGTCTTCCATCACTTGACTTAAAACTTTATCTTGTCCTGAAAAATTAGTTCCAAATCTTTCATTAAACTTTTCAATAATGGTTGAAAGAGGGGATTTCTCTTTTTTACTACTACCTGAACCACCCTTAGGGGCTGAAGTTGTTCCTACCTTATCTTCTAGAATAATTCTACCTTCAAAGGTCTTTTCGTTCTTATAATATTCAAGCAAAAGCTTATCATCAACGTTAATTGGAGAACCTTTTTCTCTCCTAATACATTTGATTAAAAATTTAGCAAAAACATAAAACTTTTCTAATTCAGCATCAAACATTCTAATAACTTGAGTTACAAAAGAATACATTTTCAAATAATTGTTTAAAGCTGTTCTAAATTGCTCTTGTTCTACTTCTTTCATAACCTTAAAACGGTCTATTGCTGGTTGTAAAATGCTTGATAATTTTCCTAAATCATCCATATTGGCGGCAGAAGCATAATAAATATCCGCAAATCTTTCTACTTCTTGATTTTGATAAATTTGCATATCATCTAAAATTGATTTAAGTTTATATAACTCATTGGGGTCAATTTCTTTATCTAAAATTGTAGCTTGGTAATATTGCTGAAAAGATTGTTTAATATCTTCTGCTTCATTAACAAAGTCCAAAACAAAGGTATCTGTTTTTCCTTGTGTTGTTCTGTTGAGGCGAGAAAGGGTTTGAACAGCTTTCACATCATTGAGCTTTTTATCAACAAACATTGTATGCAATAAAGGTTCATCAAATCCTGTCTGATATTTTTCTGCCACAATCAGAATATTAAAATCATTGTGAAAATATTCTGGTAACTGTGTCTCTTTTATATGCTCTCCATCGGCTGTAACATTTAATTTTGTTTCAGAATAAGTAATACCATTATCTGTTAAGTCTCCAGAAAAGGCAACTAAGACATTTATATCTTTATAATCATGGTCTGCAATATATTTTCTAAATTCTTGCAAATAGCGAACAGCATGCAATCTAGACGGTGTTACTACCATTGCCTTAGCTTTTCCGCCAATTTTATTTTTGGTAATTTCGTTAAAATGCTCAACCATAATGGCTGTCTTTTGGGCAATATTATGAGGATGCAATGTTTCAAAACGAGAAATTGCTTTTGCTCCTTTAGATGTTTCCAGTTCAGGATCATCAGCCACTTTTTTGATTAGTTTGTAATAAGTCTTATATGTCGTATAATTTTGCAAAACATCTAAAATAAAACCCTCTTCAATAGCTTGTTGCATTGAATAGATATGAAAAGGTTTAAATGTTCCGTCTGGTTGTCTTTCTCCAAATCTATTCAAAGTTTTTGCTTTTGGGGTTGCCGTAAAAGCAAAAAAGGATAAATTTTTATGATTTCCTTGTGCAGCCAATGTCTTAATCAGTAAATCTTCACTATCTTCTTTTGAAAGCTCTTTTTTACCTTCAATATCGGCATATTCTTTTAAAGTTTCTTCTAAATTTGCTAAGCCTTTAATTACTGTTCCGGCATCTTTGCCTGATTGTGAAGAATGGGCTTCATCAACAATAATGGCAAAGTTTTTATTATCTGAAGCAATGTCTTTGTATATCAACGGAAACTTTTGCAGTGTAGAAATAATGATTTTGGTATCACTATTGATGGCATCTAAGAGCTCTTTTGAACCATTTTTCACTTTTTTAACCACACCTGCTACATGGTCAAATTGATAGATTGTATCTTGTAACTGAGCATCTAAAACTCTTCTGTCGGTTAAAACAATAATAGAATTAAAGATATTTTCATCATGGTTGTTGTGAAGTCCGGCCAATTGATGAGCCAGCCAAGCAATAGAGTTAGATTTTCCTGAACCAGCAGAGTGTTGAATTAAATAATTTTTTCCTACTCCATTTGTCTTTACATCAGCTAATAGTTTGGTAACAACATCTAACTGATGATATCTTGGAAAAATCATAATTTCTTTGGTTTTGACACCTTTTTTATCTTTTATAACTTGCAAATGCAGATATTTTTGCACAATTTCCATAAAACTATCTTTAGCAAGAACTTTTTCCCAAAGATAAGATGTTGCAAACCCATTCGGATTAACAGGATTTCCTTTACCTCCAACATTGCCGGCTCCATTTGAACCTTGGTTAAAAGGTAGAAAATAAGTGCTGTCTCCCTGTAATCTGGTTGTCATATAAACATTATACAAATCTACGGCAAAATGAACCAATACTCTATTCTTGAATTCAAAAATGGCATCTTTTCCGGCTCTGTCAAATTTATATTGAGAAATTGCATTGCTGTAATCTTGTCCGGTAAATTGATTTTTTAATTCCATAGAAACTAACGGAATACCGTTTAAGAACAAAACAATATCTATACTATTTTCATTAGATAAAGAATAGTGCAATTGGCGAGTGCAATGTAGAATATTTTGATTATATAAATCAACGGCCTCTTGGTTGATATGGCTTTCCGGCTTAAAATAACATAGATAAAACTTTACACCTCGGTCTTGAAAAGGTTTTCTCAAACATTTGAGCAAACCGTTATCCTTTATTGCCTTGCATAAGTTAGAAATAAAACATTCTTCCGGATTAACAGGATAATGAGTTTGATAACGTTTCCAAGCCTTAGGCTGAGTTGTTTTAATAAAATTAAGCAAAGTTTCAGTATCAAGAGCCAATTTTCGGTCAAAATTGGCTGGATTACCTTTTTGGTATCCTCCTAGGGTAATAAGAGAATGCTCAATTGCTTCTTCTAAATTTATTTCTTTTAAGTTATCTTCAGCCATTGGCGTTCTCCTAATCTTTTATGCTCAACTCTTTACGAATATAATCCTTAAAGGCTAATATTTTCTTATTATTTTTGTTATGGGCTTTATTTACATCTTTTTTATAGTCATTTGCACTTTGGCACAAAGCCTCACATAAATCATAAAATTTGTCTGAAACCTTATTTGAAGCCCAAATTGTTTGCATTTCTAAATTATTATAATAATTTTTGGTTTCTTCGCTCATATAAGTATTTTTTCTGATGCGAATATCTTTTTCCAATCTCATTAGAAAATCGTATAGCTTTACATAAACTTCTTCTCTTTTTCTTTTTACATACAATTTTTCTTCTCTTTTAGCCCTTAAATATTCTATAAACCAAGTAAATCCTGCTGTTAAAATAGCACCGATAATAACACCTATAAAACCAATTATTGCAGCCCATATTGTATCTGTCATTTGAAAATTCCTTGTGCTTTGCTACATTTCTTCGCAATAATCATCTTTATCATCTAAATCTAAATCGTGAAAATAGATATTTATATCATCTCTTTCAAGATAAATTTCATCGATACTACTTTCCGATGGATTATCTTTATAATAGCCAATATTGATAATCACATTTGTGGCAAACTCAACATCTTTTGTTCGACTACATCCTCCAAGACCTACATTGTCTTTGTCTATGCTATCATATACATATAAATCAAAATCGGCTGTAACTTTTAATGAAAATTCAACAGGGACAATAATTGTGATATTGTCGTCGTCAATATCAATAACATTAAAATCTATATCTCCTTTTTTATCTTTTACATAATCAAAATTTTCACACTCTACATCAACTCCATCCACTTCGTATTGTAAGTAAGAGTCCGCTTCCACATTTGCTTCTATTTTATCAGAACAATATTTTATAGATTCATCTAGTATTGATAAAAATGAGGAATCTTTTAGTAATTTACTTATGTTTAACCGAACAGATTCATCTTTTTCTTTATTCAAATTATCTAAAACTGTAGCTAAATCCTCCTCATAATTTAGCTCAGAATGTAGTTGGCAAAATTCTTCCCAATCTTTATCTTTTGATACAACAAGAATTTTTTTCTTCTTTTGTTTTGCCCAATTTGCAAGTGATTGTAAAGCAAAAGCATCTGGGAATTCTTCTTTCTTTTTTTCTGAAAAGGGAGGTTTTCTTTCAAAATATGTCTTAAAAACCTCTGTAGCATCTGTTCCAGTAATAGGAATAACCTCAAATTGTGTCTTTTCTTGATATTCACCAACTCGTTTTTTAACAATAGCCGAAATATTAACTTCTTGTATTTTTTCTATCTTTTTTTCAATATATGTATCTAGTTTATAAAAACGGAACGTATTTACCATTTTATTATAATCAGAAACTATCTTATTATAATTAGATATAGCTTCCCCCGTTTTGTTTTCCATATGGGCAATCATTTCTTTATACACAATTTCTGATAAGACAAAATCTATTCCTAAACGTGCATATTGTTCCATTTTGGTTAGAATTCCATTTTCAAGGTTAAAATTTTTACCCTCTAAAATACTTGTATCTAATGTTATAGCGTCATATTCACACATTATGCCACCTCTTTTTTGCCGGTTACGTATTCAAAGATTAAGGATTTTTTATATTCTTCCAATTTACTAATAGTTTCTTCTTTTTGTTTTATTGCTTCATCTATTTGATTACATTTCTTATCTAAATATTCTGCTATTTCTTTCTGCTCAGAAAGAGGAGGAAAAATATAAGGGATATTTTTAAAGTCATCGTATCCTAAATCCCATTGTCCTATCCGAATTCCTTCCGACAATCTACGATATTCCGGTATATAGGCTTTATTTCTAAGTAAATAATGTATATAACGAGAAAAAACTTTTATTGTAAATTCACATACATAATAAGCTGGACTAACGATACCTTGATAATTTGATACAGCTATAGAGCCTTGCCATGTTTTCATTTTATTGATAACGACGTCATTTTCTTCAACAAATTTATAATTTTCGGTATTCTCTGATGTTACGTTGAAATTATCTTCACGAGATGATTTGATGACCACCCCTAAATCTCTGTATAATGAAAGAACCTCTTCGTTTGGCTTGTTTTTAATGCCTTTTTGACGCAGAAAATGTTTTGCTTTTCTGATGTTCCAATGTTCGGGGATTGAGCCAATCCATTCAATTCCACTATCTTTCATCTTAGCATTTGGGGTCAAACCTTTGGTTACAGTTTCTGTAATCAAAGATTGTTTATATTCTTTGAGCTTTTCTATGATTTGCTTTTGATTATCTATAGCAGTATCAATCTTCTCACATCTTTTATCCAAATAATCCGCTATTTTTTGCTGTTCTTTATCCGATATAAATGGAATTTTAAAGCCTTGGATTTGTCCCATTGAAATATTAGGTTGAGCAGAACCAGCCGAAAGTAATGAAATATATTGAAAAAATCCATCGACTTGAAAACAATAATAACAATATTTTGAACAGCCCCTAACTATTCCTACTCGTTGATTTATATAAGCAAGAGGAGCTTCTTTAAGATATGCGGTTTTACCCGTTGTCGCTCCACTCATTGCTATCACAATATCTTTATTTTTCAATCTATATGCATCTAAATTTTCATTTTGGTCATATTTTAAACAGTTACTATAATCTATTGTTCCTTGTTGTATATCTCCAATTCTAATGACGGGAACCTCTTTTTCAATATCAAGGTCCTCTCCCTTAAAAGCATATCCGTTGATAAACTTAGAATTCCATCCTATCTTTGTAATATTCCAATTTTCAGGAATTTGACCAATCCATTCAATTCCGCTATCTTTCATCGCCCTAGTCATCAAACAAATCCCCTTGCTTATCTTCTTTCTTTTTCATTAGATTCATAATTAAATTTTCCGGAGTTTTTCTTAATTCTTTATTATTAAATGTATAAATCTCTTTGATAACTCTGTTTTGTTCTATTGCTGAACCGTTTTTTATCTTTTTTTCATATTCTACTAAAGCTATAATTTCATCATCTTTTTTTGTCTTTTTTAACGGATTCTTACCATTTAGAAACTGTTTTTTAAAAAACTCATCTTCAATATTAGCTGAAAAATGGCTATCATCTGCTTTATCTTTAAACTCCCATTTTCCGTCTTCATTAACATTCAATGATTTGTAAATGACGAGATGTTTAAGAGCTTGTTCTGTTGGTAAAATTCTTTCTATATCATTTGTTGTATGAATGGAAAACTCTTTTCTAGATACAGGAAAGTTATAGTCATCAGAAAATCCAACACCTTTAAATTCTTTAGTTTTATTTAATGTTCCGTAAAAATCATTTTGAGCTTTTATTATTCTCTCAAATTTATCCTTATTTTCTTCTGGAAGCCCCCTTAATGTTTTTTTTAGTTTATCCATTGACGCAGAATAAATGCCACTAACACAATCTGTAAAAGCTCTGCTAGCCTTTCCTGCATAATATTTAACATCATGATTTGTGTATTCTTCCAATATTCCATTAGTAATATCAGGAATTAAAGCAGCTCCAAACATAACTGCTATTGTGTATATGAGCTTTAAAGAACCATTATCAGGAGTTTCTATTATAATTTGGCATGGAGCATTATCAAAAACTAATGCAGAAACTGATTTACAAGTTACTTCTAAAGACTTTGAGATATCTATAAAATCTTGTAGTGTAATTTCGGGCTTTGTTGTATCTATATGAAATACAAATCTTTCTCTTGATGTTTGTGTTTCATTATGCTCTGACTTTTTATGCCTCATATTATTTCTCCTGTTCTGCAATGAATTGAAGAAATTCTTGGCCCAATGGCGTTATCTGAATATCCAAATTACTTTCCTTATATGAGATGTGCTCTGGACTTACTTGCACAGAAAACAAATTGTCATTATATAATTCATTAACTATTGTATATTCCACAGGATTAAATTTATCTTTTTGATGAAATATTGCTTTTATTTGAGTATCTAAATCATTATCATGGTAATTAGACCTTTTACAAAAAATATCTTTCAATATTTCATAAATATTATTTCCCGAAGTGGGGGAAAATTTTTGCAATATACCTAAATGTAGTTTTGAATATTTTCTCAACATATTCAAAAATATATGTATTTTTGTATTATCAATGTCTTCATTTTTAATAGAATTGATAACCGCATTAGCATACAAACCCACTTTATCTTCTTCTATATCTTCCAATGCTCCCCTTTGTGCTGTGGCTAATATACTGGCAAAATTAGAGCACGTATTAAATTTCTCTTCAAAATCTTCCGATAAATTAGATATTTTTGTTACAATTTCTTCATTCCATTTATCTTGTCTTGTTTGAGCTGTTGAATTAAAGCATTCATTTGCTAATGATAACAAGGCTGCTCCAACAGGTGTTAAAATGAGAGGTGCTCCTGCTATTGTTATATTTTTTAGGCACTCTAGCATTTCCTCTTTCTTACCCATTACTATTCTCCTGTCCTGCTATGAATTGAAGAAATTCTTGGCCTAATGAAGTGGTTATTACATTGTCATAATCACTGTTATCTGCCATATCAATAACAGTTACAACACACAGACCTTTTTGTTGTAATTCTAAAGCTGTCAGCCTAAACATTCCTATATCTTCTATGAGTTGTGGATTTTTTTCTCTAATTCTTTGTTTTATATAACTATCTCTGCCGTGGCGTAAATTTGGGTGTATTCCATTATCTAACAAAGCTAGTTCTTGTAATACTTCTATATGGAGTTTTGTGAAGTCTCGCAACATATTTAAAAATATATGCGTTTTAGTATTATCAATCTCTTCATTTTTGATGGCATTGATAACTGCATTAGCATACAACCCCACTTTATCTTCTTCTATATCTTCCAATGCACCCCTTTGTGCCGTTGCTAATATATTGGCAAAATTAGACATATCCCTTATTTTTTGTTCCATATCTTGGTCTAATTTAGATAATCTTTTTATCGTTTCCTCTTTCCACAGCTCTATACGTTTTTGCCAATTGGAATTTACATAATCTTCAAAAAATTTTGAAAATGCAGAAACGACTGGCATCTGGCTTAACAGAGCCAAAGCTCCCATTTTACCAATTTCTTTTACTTCCTTACTCATCTTAAAACAATCCTTTCAAGGTTTGTTCCAAATCTTTTTGTAAAGTCATAATTTCTGACATAACCTCATCAGAGGGGCGAGGCGGAACATATTTGTAAAAATATCTTGTAAATGGAATTTCATAGCCAATTTTGGTTTTACTTTCATCTATCCAAGCATCCGGAGCAAAAGGAATCACTTCTCGCTGAAAATATTCGTGAATATCTTCTGTTAAAGGCACGTTTTCTGTATCTCTTAATTCAGAATCTGCTACAGGCTTACCTTTTTTCAAAATAATTTCACCATTTTCATCCCTTTGCGGACGTTCAACTACAATTTTTGCATAACCAAAGTCTTCATTATTAAAAATCTTGCTAATTTCATCTTCTTTGAAATCTCCGTAAATTTGTGTAATTTTATCTATATACTTTTGAGGAATGTCGTTTCTCTTATTTCCTAATGATTTACGGCGTTTTTCATATAATCCATTAGCATTTATAAGTTGAACCTTGCCTTTTCTTTCCACAGGCTTTTTGTTGTTGAATACCCAAATATAGGTTGCAATGCCGGTATTATAAAACAAATCATTAGGTAGAGCCACAATAGCTTCTAATAAATCATTTTCTAATATATATTTGCGTATCTCTGATTGTCCGCTTCCGGCATCACCACTAAATAAAGGAGAACCATTTTGAATAATGGCAACTTTTGAACCTTCCGGTCTCATTTTGTGGATTGCTGTTTGCAAAAAGAGCATTTGCCCATCACTAATAGGCGGTAATCCGGCACCAAAACGCCCAGCAAACCCCAATTTTGCTTCTTTTTCCACGGCGTTTTTATCATTTTTCCATTCTCTACCAAAAGGCGGATTAGATAATATATAATCAAACTTATCATCTGCAAATTGGTCATCAGATAATGTATTGCCACATTTAATATTGTTTGCATCATTTCCTTTAATGAGCATATCTCCTTTACAAATAGCAAAGGTTTGGTCATTTATCTCTTGTCCATAACAAATAAGCTTTGCATTTTTGTTTAGCCTTGAAAGATATTCTTCTGCAACGGAAAGCATTCCACCTGTTCCAGCTGTTGGGTCATATAGTGTTTTGGCAACATTTCCGGTCAAAATGCTATTATCATTATTGAAAAGTATATTAACCATGAGTTCTATGACTTCTCTTGGGGTATAGTGTTGTCCAGCATCTTCGTTATGAGCTTCTGAAAAGCGGCGAATAATTTCTTCAAAAATATATCCCATTTCCAAGTTGCTAATTTTTGAGGGGTGCAAATCAGCGTCAGGAGTGCTAAACTTTTTTATAATCATATAAAGCAAATCATGCGAAGCTAATCTTTCAATATGGCGTTCAAATTCAAAATGCTCTAAAATATCTTTTACATTATCGGAAAAATCATTTAAATATGAACGGAAATTTATTTCAATACTGTCAGGAGCGTCTAATAATCGTTTGAAATTAAATTTACTTGTATTGTAAAAAGGATGTCCGCTTGCCTTTTTTAGAAAAATATCTTTCATCGGCAAATTGCTAACTTCAGGCAATTTTTTTAATACAGCTTCCTTGGTATCTTCCAAAATACAATCAAAACGCTTAATAACCATCATTGGCAAAATAACTTCGCCATATTCATGAGGTTTATATGTTCCGGTCAAAACATCGGCTATTGACCAGATTAAATTTGCTTTTTGATTGATATTTCCGTTTATAGACATTCCAAATTCCTCTAGACTTTATTGGTATATTTCTAATGCCTCAAAGCCTAAAGTAAAAAGGTTTATTTTTCAATAAGAATATCTGTTTAATTGCAGAAATAATTACTTCCCTTCCATTTCTTTGGCAAGTTCGGAAACGAGTTTCCAGTTCTGGCTTTTGTAGGCTTCTAACAAGGGGAGATAGTAGCGAGAATTTTTGCCTTCTCCTATATATGGTATTCTTCTGACGCCGCCGGCTTTATCTTCTTTTCGCATAGCCAGCAAGGTTGTATAAGATATGCCTAAAAATGCCGCGGTTTGTTTAATATTCAACCAATTTGAACGAGCGGCAATATCAAATGCTTCTTGTTTTTTAGCACTATCAAGGTCATTTAAATAAAACTCTGATAATTCTGCGGCGTAATCACTAAACCCACTACTCTCTAATGCCTTTACAAAGGAGCGAATAGAATTACTCATAGTTTTAACAACATTTGCAGAAAATACAATCTGCTTGAAATTAACATGTTTTGTAAATGTAATATTCTTAACTCTGAGTTCATTCAAAAATATAACATTAACAATCTGACCATAATGAAAGTTTACATCAGAAAAGGATACTTTACCCCCAAAAATTGTATTGCTAAATATAATTTTCAATTTAGATATATTAGATAATAAAAAATTTGCCTGTTCTGAAAAAGTACAATTTCTTAAAATAAGAGCTGAATAACACCCTTTTTGTATTTTATCAATCTCAAAATTACCATTGAATATACAGTTTTCAAACTTTAACAAACTTATTACTGTTTGAAAATTTCTATTTAATCCCGTTTCCCAATAACTAACCCGACAATTAAAAATGCAATTTTTGAACATAAATGATTTATCTCTTAAAAATAAACGTTCAGCTCCGCTGAAAGCACAATTCTCAAAAATTACTGTTCTGATATCTACATAATCAATAAATCTGAAAAGATTATCATTTTCTTCACTTGAAGAAATATTCATATTTTTCAAATGCAAGCACAAATTATTAAATCCTAATGATTTTAATTCTATATCAAAAAAAGGAGGTTCAAAAACAGACCGAACCTCTTGCTCTGCAAAACAATACTCTTCCTCAAAGTTTTCCAAAAACTTTTTTAATTTAGCTTCATCCTTTACTATAAAATTACGATCATATCCTCTTTGGGCGTATAACTTTACTTTCTCGGACGGCAAATCAGGTTGTTTTAAATTGTAATTGAATATTGTCGCTAAAATGCACAAGAATGACTTAAGTGCATCTGCATAGTAAGGGTAATATTGGTCTAAATATTCATTTTTTACCTTTATTGGAGCTTCTTTTTTAGAAGGAAGGCTAAAAAGAAAATTTTTTACTGATTGAAAAACTTTATAATTATTTCCTGTTTCTTTTATATACTCATCATATTGAGCCATTAAATCCTTGATGGAACTACCGGCATTTTCAATATCCGGTTCTCTTAATCTTAAAAAAACATCTGACAATCTCATCATATACAGTAGGCAAAATTCTTTAAGCTGTTCCATACTATCACAGTATATATATTCTCCTTGTTGTATGGGAGCTGCGAGGCTTTTGGCATATTCTCTCGTTAAAACACCATCAAGACAACTCTTAGGAAAATCAAAACTAAAATTTTCAATATTTTGTTGGTTTAATGAAGGGATTTCTTCATCAACTTTGGCCTCACTTATGTAAGTATCTTTTTCAAATTGATAATCTTTAATATTATTCCAATTCATCATTTTTACCCCTAAAAACCAATTAAAACGATTATTATCATATATCTATTTAATTTTATTTAACACTCAAAAATTGCGATTCCTTTACATATAAAACAAAATATTTCCATCTTCTTAAAAATCTTGCAAAACTTTTTACCTTAAGAAATCTATCAATATCTATTGATATCTATTTAAAACCCATAAAGCATAAAATCATTGAAAAACAATGTGTTGACTTGCATTTTAATTTGAGCCAATACTGTTCTTGTCAGGTAGCAATACCCATGGTTAACAAAATTACGAAAGGAAAAACGATGACTGTTGTAGCATATATCATAGCTTCTTTGGTAAAAGCTTACCGTCTTAAAAAAGAAGCCAAACGCATGGAAAACATTGTCAGAGCCGCAGGCTTTGCATACTAACTTCGGTTTATAAAACCTAAACCTTATTTAACCCCTGAAATTTAACCGTTTAAACTCAAATGACCGACAGGAAAGACTGTTTGTCAAACAGAATTATTATGCTCTTTTTTAACTAATATTCATTTTTGAAAGGAAATTAAAATGCAAAACTTTTTGAACAAATATAATGCTGTAAAACTTGAAAGCACTCAAGATGAAGGAAAATTAACCCTTGATAGCAGCAAAAAGCGTATCTTAAAAATGCTTGATGAGAATATGAAACATATCAAAAACAACTCTTGGAACATTAAAAACCGTATGAACAAGTTAATTGTTGATACCGAAACCAACTCAATCTTTACTTTGCGTTTGGGCGGCAAGAAAATAATCAAATATTCTCTGTATCTCTTAAACGACCGTGAAAAGCTCAATTTCTTGTCTGATTTTTACGATAGCATTGTCAACAATGAGTTTGATACCGAGATTTTGAATTTCATATCCAAAGAACTTGAAAACTCTCAAAAACGCAGAAAAGCTTCTTTGGAACGTCGTAAACTCAAAAAGCAACAAGAAAAGGAAGAAGCAACCAAACGCACGATTGCCGCCGCCAGTTCTTTGATTGAAGAAACGATGTCGCAATCTCTGCCGCGTTATGCTCAGTTGTAGTTTCATACAACAATATTAAAAAAGGAGGCTTTTGCCTCCTTTATCTTTATAAAATAGATACTAAAATCTATAACGATTTAGTACCCGCCAATCAATTTTCCAAATAAACCCTAGAACAAATAATAAAGGATAGATCATTGCATATACATAATCATAAAGTGTATTATAAACACTATATTTCAATAAAATGACACAAGCTAAACCACCTACAACAAATGGTAATACTATATTTAATTTTCTTACATTTATTATATAGGATAAGCGATACATGCTTATAATATGGTTTATTTCAATAAATTTATTATATTCATCAGTTATACTGTTTAAATCGTGCAAATATACCAGTAAATTGCGATACCAGACAATCGATAAAGTATATACTAGCATCACTATATAATATAAGTAATTGAAATTTTCTGATGGCTTAACATCATTAGAATAAAGCAATATCGCTATGCCAACTATTGAAGAACATAACGCACTATAATATTTATGAACGCTAGATATTAAACCATATATGTCTTTGATTTGCTCATTTAATATATTAAATTGCTCTAAAATACTTATTTTCATAACATTACTATCCTCTTTACAAAACATAATTTTTTCTTCAAGCAATACACGTCCAACTATTCCATCATGATTTTCTGAACTTCGGCTTTTTGTTCTTGGGCGAACAAGGCATAGCCGGACGGGGTAAATGCTATTGGCCTTAGTTTTCCTTCTTTCATCCAATAACGAATGGTTGAAGTTGGAACATCGCACGACTTGGCAAATTTAGATATGGTAAGCAATGATTTGTTAGGTTCTTGCTTATGAACATCCAACAAATCAATCATCATTTTAAGCGAACGATTCAATGCCGAAAGCATAAATTTATAATAAGGCTCGCTATTCTCCCTTGTTTGATATGTTTCCAAAGCACTCAAATATCTCTTTCTATCAATAGGACGAATGATTATCGGAGCGTATCCGCTTTCAAGCAACATACTGTTAAGCAACAACCTTGCCGTACGACCGTTACCATCAATAAATGGATGGATTGTTACCAAACGATAATGAGCTTCAATCGCTTTGAGCAGCATATCATCTTCTTTTTGCAACAACCAAGCAGAAAACTCTTTCATCAAATCAGGAACTCTAAGCGGGTTTGGAAGAATTGTTTGTGAACCGGATATTCTCACTCGGACACTCCGATAAAAACCGGCATTACCATCATCAATGCCCGATAAAATAATTTTGTGTATCTGCAAGATATAGTTTTCATCAATTTTAACCGCCTTGGCCGCAGATGTTTGAATAAATTCAAAAGCTTTTGCATGGTTAATTGCTTCCAGATAATCATTGATAGGCTTTGCTCCGGAGGTAATTCTTTCTTCAATGGCCATCTCTGTTTCTTTTCGGGTTAAGGTATTACCCTCAATCGCATTGGAAGTATAAGCAAGCTCTGTTTTCAGCCATTTATCAAGAACCTTTTGATTATCCTTATTTTTCAATAGCTTTTGCAAAATAGCTTTATTTTCTTCTATTTTTGATCTTATTTCCTGCATGACGGCCTCATACTTCATAGTTTTTATATTTATAAACTATAAACCTCAAAGTCCCAAATGTCAATCAATACTTCATAGTTGCATAAAAATAAAAGTATGAAGTTTATTGATAATGAAAAATCTATATTTCCGTTACCATTTTCCCGAGCGATACAAAATCCTTCTTGACTATAGAAACCGGTGGGGTATGGTGGTTATAAAATAATTAAAAGGGTGAGACAGTTGGGTGTGTTCCAGAGTTCGGCAAAAACCGCACATCCAGAAGAAAAAATCATGCTTTTTCATGAGGTTGGCTTTTGTGAGACTACGGCTTCCAGCCTTAGTGTTTCAAAGTGTTCTTAAAAGCATGTTTCTGCAGCAAAATGTTCTTTTTTCTTACCGGTGCTCTTGAGCTAATTTTGCATGTTTTTCTTATATTTTGTTTACTTGTCTTAAAGTGCTTCATTTATCAATTTACAACACTTCCCAATAACCACCTTTAGCCGCTCCGATACGACGTATTTTATTTTCTTTTTTCAAGGTTTCTAAATGCCATTTTATGCTATCTTCTGTCGTATTAAGGCGTTCAGCAAGTTCTTTTCTGCTGGCTTTGGGATCAATACGTAACACATCAAGAATTTTCTGGGTGGTTTTCTGGGTGGAATTTGGACTTTTCTGGGTGGTTTTCTGGGGGGAAATATCTTTAATTTGCATTTCTCTGTTATCCAACAGATTATTTTCTCCCAATAACAAATTACCAAAAAACTTATTCAAATACTCCATTGTATATGGAATATCTTTTTCCAAATTTTGATAATTTGCTCTCACCAACGCATTTCTGAAATATTTCGAATGTTTTTCAAATAAATCATTATTTGTCTTAAAGCCAAGAGTATATAAATATTTAATTGTAAAAACTGCTGTGGCTCTAGTATTTCCTTCACCAAACGGATGTATCTGCCATATACCGGAAATAAACTTAGCTAAATGAGCAACTTTTTCAGCTTTACTTAATCCCATATAATTAAAGTTTTTCTCAGTTTGAAAATCATAATCCAACGTTTCTTTAAGACTATCAGAACGTCCGTATATAACCGTATCTCCATTCAAAATAGGTTCATCTTTGGTAATGTCATATGTTCGTAACTTACCGGCAATTTCATCATCAAATATTCCACTAAATAAGGCTTTATGAATAGAAATATATTCCATCGGACTAAAAGAAAAAGTATGTGTGCTTAATATTTTAGCTATGCGAGCGGAAACTTCATCGGCTTCTTTCTCTCCTTGTTCTTTTAGCGTTATTGCCGGATTTATCTTATAATATTGTTTTACTTGCTCGGCAGCTTCATCAATAGATATCTTACCTTCAATATTATCTTTGGCAACTTCTATCAAATATTTTGACGGTAACAATCCGTCTACTTGTTGCAAACCAATGGCAACGCCCCAATTTTCTGCTTTTTTTTGCTTATCTGGTTCGCCTTGCTTTTTATATTCTTCAAAATCGCTCATTTTTAACCCAAACTTTACATTGATTCTTAGCTGTTATTATGTCTTCTAATTTCTAAAATTATAGTAAAGATTATATTTTATCTCAATCTGTAATTTATCACATCCTAAAAAAATCCTTCTTGACTATAGAAACCGGTGGGGTATGGTGGTTATAAATTGATTAAAAGGGTGAGACAGTTGGGTGTGTTTTGAAGTTCGGAAAAACCGCCCTTTAGCCTGAAAAAATGGCGTTTTTTCATTGACTTGGATTTTTGGGTTTTATGCCTTCCAGCCACCCCAGCCAGACTTGACAAGAGCCTATTTTAGTCAGTGCTAAAATAGGCTTTCTTATTGAAATATCTACATTTTTACCGTCCAATAAAATTTCCGAACAAAGTAATTTTAAAACCTGCTGTTTTTTGTCGTTGTTCAGAAAATTCCATATCTGGTCTGACATCAAAAGCAAGCCAGCCAAGTATTTGAGCGTTATTAGACCTTGCTTAGTCAGATGACTATAGTCGGTTAACCGCTCTTCCAGTTTTTTCTTATCCTGTCTGTACTCGGTTAGTTTTTTGGTATATAAATCCTGTGTAATACTGCCTTCCGTAAACAAGACTATCAACCGGCTTTCCTTTTCGGCAAAACCGGCAATCTGCCTGTCCAATGCTTTCTTGGCTTCTATTTCCATTTTATGGTCTTTGTAAATTTCTTCATCCAAACAGGCAACCAATTTCTCGACAACGGTTTTAGGCATGTTTTTAATGCCTCTCTCACTTTTTCAACCCCATTTTCCTCTCTCGTCCGATAGCCGCCGCATTGCGGATAATATTGCCCGCCGCTATACATTTCCCCGATATAAAAACGGTTGCTTAATATTCCGCGGATAGTTTGTTTATGAAGCTTCTTACTGGTTTTCATCTTAAGCCTCAAATCAGCGGCTTTCCGCGTTATCTGCTCAAGATTATAGGTGCCAATCGAAAATTCCTTAAACAACCGCGTAATGATGAAATGGTTACCCGGGCAATATTTATATTTTATTAACTATAATTCTGTAAATTCCGCTTATAAGCGGAGAACAGCCTGATGCTATGCGTTGCGGCAGTTTTTGAATATTGTTTAAGGAGAAATTTATGAAAAGAATCGGCATTATAGGAACGGGAATTTGGGGAACGGCGCTGGCTTTAACTGCTGCACGCGCCGGAAACGACGTTTTGTGCTGGGCACGCGAACAGGAAGTTGTCGACTCCGTCAACCAGAAGCACGTCAATAAAATGTTCCTGCCGGATATTCCCCTGCCTGATGCCATCAGAGCCTCTGCCGATATCGCCGATGTTTTCGCATTTGCCAAGGTTATTCTGCTGACAACTTCGGCACAATGGACACGTTTGATGCTGAAACAGATGAAATCCTATGTCAAAGAAGACACGGTTATCGTTTTATGCGCCAAAGGGATTGAAGTGGAAACGGGAAAGATGCTCTCGGAAGTATTGCAGGAAGAAATTCCTTATGCTACGGTTGCCATTTTGTCCGGTCCGGGGTTTGCAGTCGATGTTGCCAAACAGAAGCTGGCCTCCGTTACGATTGCCTGTGCTAAAGAGGGAATTGCCTCCGAACTTGCCAACATGCTCGGAACGCCTTATTTCCGCCCATATCTGACCGCTGACATGATTTCGCCGCAAATCGGCGGGAGCGTCAAAAACGTCATTGCCATCGCTTCGGGCGTTGTTGAAGGGGCTAAACTCGGCGACGGGGCGCGAGCGGCGCTGATTACACGCGGCTTTAACGAAATGGTACGGCTGTCCAAGGCTTTGGGCGGAACCTTGCGCACGATGATGGGGATGAGCGGCATGGGTGACCTCGTTTTGACGGCAAACTGTGCAACCTCCCGCAATTTCAGTTTCGGATATGAGGTCGGCGCCTGCGGCCACGCAGAGAAACTGCTGGAGGAAAATACGCGTACGGTAGAAGGAATTTATACGGCCAAAGCCGTTGTCAAACGTGCACATGAGCTGGGCATAGAAATGCCGATATGCGAAACGGTCAACAAAGTTCTGTTCAGCGGTTTATCTATAAATGAGGCTATGGACGAGCTGATGTCCCGTCCTTACAAAGAGGAAGGATTTTAATCTTTATGATTTTATGACTTTGCGGACTATACTTCTCATTTAGGGGGAACTGCTTATACCGAGCCTGTTGCTTTTCAGAAATTAAACTGAATGCCGATATTGATTTCCCACGGAAAACGGACGCTGCTGCCAAGCTGGGTTGACGCTTCAAAATAGGCGGAATTTGTCTCGTTCCACGCGGCGGCTATTCCCGCCCCCAATTCATAACGCAGCGAGGACGTATCTTCGGCAAAGATTTCGTCTGCCACGGTAACCGGACTTTTGCCGTCCCAATCGTGCATCAGGCTAAAGCGTCCGTAAGCATCAAAAACGGTTCCATCAGCCAAAACAAACTCTTTTCCTCCCGATACCCCGATACTGCCTCCCAAATAATCCGCAGCCGACGCACTGACCCGCGTATTAAAATTTGTCCGGTAATCTATTCCGTCTACGCGCATATAGTTCAGTCCCATATATGGTTCGACAAACCAGCTTTCGGCAATATCCCATCTCTTTCCGACAAAAGCCGAAACCTGCCATGCGTTTGCATCATACTTGCCGTTGACATCGGAACCCGAAGGCGTATAGCTTTTTATCTTCTGCGTGTGCCAGAAATACGTTCCGACAACATCTACAAACCAGTTATCTGCCGTACTCAGGGTTGAATATACTCCGAGGCTCTGCGTTTCGCCGTCGCCATGCCCGCCGCGGTCGTATTTCTGTCTTGAATCGCTTGTTCCGCCATACAGCCCCAACTGCAGGCCCTTTCCGCCATTATGCCAGATTTCACGGTCATAACCGATTTCCGCTCCATAAATTTTCATATTGCTTTTCGTCTGGTCTTTGTAGCGGAATTTAATTTCGCGGCCAATCCCCTTAATCCATAGTCCGTCATCTTTTCCGGTTCGTTTATGTTTCATGCGAAAACGGTTGTACAACGGATTAAGGTGCGTATAAAATAACGAGGCCAGCGAACTGTACGTATTTTTGGCAATCAGCGAACTGTCTGTATGTTCCTGCGTCCGATGCAGTACCCAGTCATCGCCGTCATGCTGCAGATTATATCTGAAAGCACCAACATCAACGGCGTTGCCAACCAAGTAAAAGTTATCCGCTGCCGACGACGTTTCGTCTATGAGCTTAAATTCTGCAGGCAGATTTCCGTCAGCACTGTAATCGTGCACAATCAGCCCGAAATTTCCGTTGTCGCCCCCGATATCCAAGTGATCGGCTTCATTTTGCGCCAAATTGCTGCTGATACTGAAAATGCCGCTGCCGTCGAGCTTATCTATCTGCAGCTGCGAAAAGCCCGGTTCCTTTATTATGGTTACCAAGGCATTTTTCAACTCTAAATCTGAAATATTGTTTGTTCCGGCGACATTTAGAATGCCATCGGTTATTTTTGTAATTCCGGACATAATTCCGCCCGAATGCAATACGATTAATCCGCCGTCGGCCTCCGTATTCCGCGAAATTCCGCCTGAGAATACAGTCTGTATGCCGCCATGGATTTTAGTATCCGAAGCAAGTCCGCCGGTTTCAATATTCTGCAGCCCGGCAAACAATTCCGTTCCATCGGCAGTGCCACGGACAATCTGAGTCCCGCCGATAATTCTGCTTTCCGCCGCCTGCCCGCCGTCGGCAACCTGTTGTACGCCGAAAAGGTTTACGGTACTTCCCGAGGCAATCCCCCCGTTTTCGACAATCTGGCTGCCTCCGATATAAATCCGGGCATTTTCGCTTTTCCCTTCCACATACTCTGTGCCCAGGCTGATGACGCTTGAAACGGCTTCTCCTCCTGATTTGATATAAGAGTTTCCGCCGTTTATGGACATTCCTGACGTTTTGCCGCCGTTTTGTATTTCTGCCTGACCTCCTTTTTTGATAACAGCACCGTTAATATCTCCGGCGACAGTAAGGCGGCCGCCATTTTCGATTACGGAGTTTTCTGCAGTTCCGCCGGCGTCAACCTGTTGTATCCCGGTACCTGATATAACTGCATTATGTACATATCCCTGCTCTTTTACAATCTGGATGCCGCCGGAAACAGCGCTTTCGCGGTCTGTACCAAAAACATTCTGAGTGCCGGAAACTATTTTGGCCTGCAGAGATGTTCCTCCGGATTCAACATTCATTGTCCCGCCGTTTAGCGTCGTATTGGCAGCAGTTCCTTCCCAACCGACAGTCTGTACACCGCCGGCATCTACTCTGGTATTCTCCGACGTTCCGTAAAATCCGACCTGCTGAATACCGTTTTCCGACACAACGGCATTTTCGGCACTGCCGCCGCCTTCTATAATCTGCTCCCCGCCGCTGACCCTGCCGTTGACGTCCCTCCCGTAAACATACTGAGTGCCGGATAAAACGGTCGTGTTTTGAGCAATGCCTTCTTCATCAACAGTCATTGTTCCTCCCGAAACCGTCGTCTTCTCTGCGGCTCCGCCGTCTTTAACCGTCATTTCACCGCCGTTTTGTACGGTTGTCGCCACGGCTTTGCCGGCAACTTCCTGCGTTCCCCGGCCGAAAACCGTTGTATCCTGCACCGTTCCACCGGCATTAACCTGCTGCCGGCCACCGCTGACCTGAGCACCGAAAGCGGCGCCGCCATCCCTTATTTCCTGAATTCCGCCGGAAACTTTCGCATTATTGTCCGTTCCTGATATATATTCGTGTCCTGAAGCGATAACCGTCCCCTCCGCCGTGCCTCCCGATGAAACAAAAAAGCTGCCGCCGTCTACAGACGTATCTTCAGCATAACCGCCGGCATTGACGTCTATGGTTCCATACGAACCGACACTGGAAGAATATGCCCGGCCGTCGACATTCTGCACGGCATATTGCTGCACAACAGTACCGTATGATATGCCGTTCTGCAATACATCCTGCTGCCCATACGGATAAATATTGCTGTTACGGGTTACGCCTCCGGACATAACCTGCTGCTTTCCCGAAACGGTAAAATTATCAGCCTCGCCATAAACACGCTGGGTTACAACCGAATGAACGTCGCCACCGCTGACAACTTCTCCGGCAGGAATATCGACGGTTATCGCCCGGGAACCTTCCGGATGCAACAACAGGCACGGCAAAAGCAGCAAAAACTTTCGCAAATGTTTGTTCATAACGGTTATCTCCCCAATTTTACGACAAAGCAGCCGCATTTTTCAGATGACGGCATTTTCCGTAATCGCACTTTAAGCTCACATATAATCGTAAATCCCCGGAATAAAAGCCCGATAGCCTTATTTTCCGCATAAATACAAAAAAAACAGTCTGACAGATACAAAAAAACAGCCCGTTCCGTAAGGAGCGGACTGTCTTTGTTTCATCATCGGACGATGATTTGCGGTACAAATCAGACAATGATATGCGGCACAAAATGGCTCATGTCATCGGTAATTCTGGACGTGTTTTCCCGAATTCCCATTCCGGCCGCCTCACCGCCGATAACCCAGCTTCCCAGCACTGGATATCTGCCATCAAAACAGGGGATATCAACAAGCTGCTGATATATGTATCCTTCTTTGCCGTACCCACCGGAAGAGCTTTCCAGTATCGTACCGTTTTTTACCAGCTCAACATTGGCGCCTTCGCGGGAGAATACCGGCTTTTTACAATAAGCTCCCAATTTTCCGGGTTCGACATAAGCCGGCAGGATATAGGGAGACCGGGGGAACATTTCGTAAAGCACCGGAAGCATGGCCTTGTCAGACATCAAAGCTTTCCACAGCGGTTCTATCCAGCACATCTCCGTCATACAACCGGTCAAATCCTCTGCAAACATAAACTCCCACGGATAAAGCTTGAACATACAGTCTATCGGCATACCGTCGGGCGCAAACAATGAGCCGTTTTCATGCCTTATGCTGCGAATATCCAGTTCGTAAGGAACAAGCCCCGCCTCAAAGGCCGTTGAAATGATATAGCCCAGAGTGGCATTGTCTTCCAGACAATCGGAAATTGATGCAAAGTAATACCGGCCGCATTGATATCGTTCGTGGATATATTTCCAGGATTCCACCATTTTTTCATGAATGGAATTGAACTGGTCGTGCGACGGAAAAACATCCTCTTTCCATAACCACTGGATGACGGCGGCCTCTACCAGAGAAGTCGGCGTATCGGCGTTAAATTCCAGCAATTTCGGCACGCCGTTGACAAATGCAAAGTCAAAGCGCCCGTACAGGGAATAATCATCCTCTTCCCAGCTGCGGACTATCGCCTCGCGAACCGCGGCGGGAATGCAAAGCACATCAAGCCGGCGGTTGTCATACAGACAGGCTTCCACAGCCTTGCAATACATTTCGTAACATTCAGCCGTCGCTTTTTCAAGCGCTTCAATTTCAGCTGACGTAAAACAATAGCAGGCATCTTCCATCCAATAGGACTCGTGAAACCCGAACCCCTGCTTTTCCACAATTTCCCGGTAATTCTCACGAGGCGTACAACTAATTCTTTCCATATCCGACAAAATTAATCATGCGCCAATAGGTTTACTGCTGAAACTGCTGCCAAAGCCCTTTCCCGATGTTGACTTACTGCCCGAAGCCGGAGCCTTGGAACCGACAGAATTCGGTTTTGCAGAGCCATAGGATACGTTGCGGACTCCCGCGGGAGGATCAACTTTTACCCCTCCGGAATTTGTCCAGGAACCGTTCCCGGGATAATAAAAATACGAGGGAGAACCTCCGCCGGAAGGCGTCAGCGCCCAGCGCATCAGCATTGCATTCCATATCCATGAATTTCCCTGACTGTCCCGATATTCCTGTTTGTCCTTCGGATTTTCAGGAAGTTTGTCTTTGGCGACACATGATACAAATAATAAAAAACCAGCTGCAAAAAAATAATTAAACTTTTTCATACGACATAACTTTTAGTTAGACAAAATAATCAAAAAAACTTCCGTTTTTATACGGTGTTTTACCGAAAATGTCAAGCTGTTTATTGTCTGACAGGACAGTCCGCCGCTCCCGCCGTAAAGGAAATAACCGGTTTATCGGCAAAGGGGCAACTGGCGAACAATAGGAAGAAACGGTTTTCCAGCCGCTGGTTTAGCCGGATTGCGGCGAGCATGTCCGGCTTCTATGAGAAAGCCCCGGCTAAACGACAGCCGGGGTTTCATTCAAGCTATTTACTGAGGACAGCTTGGAATTACGCCTTTTTTATACATAAGACATAATATGTTCCGTCGCGGATTTCCACACCATGGGTGTCGTGGCCAAAGCCGGGGAAATCCCTGTCAAAGGCCTGAAGCGCCTTCAAATAACCAAGTATCGGCCCGTCGGCTGCGCCGGCATTTTCACCCGGCATCAAAAGCGGAATTCCCGGCGGATAAGGAACAACACCGGTTGCGACCGTCCGCGCTGCCATATCGTCAATGCTTACGGCTTCAACATTGTTATGAACCAGATTTTCATAAGCTTCCACCGGCGTCATATCAGGGTGCGGCAAAATAGAGAATCCGGCGGACAGTGCTTTAGTCGTTCCGAGCTTTTTCATCGCCGTAAACATTTTGGTACAGAGGTCTTTCAGCCCCATGCCATGATACGCGTGTTCCGTTTCTCTGACCAGTTTCGGCAGAACGCGCTCCAACGGCTCGTTATTGTCATAATCGCGTTTAAACTCAAACAACGTATTAAGCAGCGTTCCCCATTTGCCATTGGTTACGCCAAGAGAAAACAGAAAAAGAATTGTAAAATCGGTCGTTTTTTCCACCACAATCCCTTTATTGTCCAGATATGCGCTGACGACAGCGGCGGGAATACCCCAATCCTCTAATTCCGCATCCGATTTGACACCCGGCGTTACAATCGACACCTTAATCGGATCCAGCATGCAATAACCCTGTTCTACGTTGCCGAAACCATGCCATTCTTCATCGGGATTAAGCAGCCAGCATCCGGGATCCGAGGCCAACTGTTCCTCGGACGCCTCATACAGCGGAACTTTTTTTCCGCTTTCTGCATCTTTGACAAAATCCGGCTGCCAGACATTGAAAAACCAGTCTTTTCCGGCAGCGGTAAATTCAGCATACAGCCGCGCCATCGTTTTGCGGAACGAAACCGCTTCGCGAATGGACGCATCGGTCAGTGTCTTGCCGCCCGGTCCGTCCATCATGGCAGCACTGATGTCATTGGAGGCAATAATCGGATAAAACGGCGAGGTTGACGCATGCATCATAAACGCTTCGTTAAAGCGTTGGTGGTCAATCGGGTTGCGCCCGTCACGAACGTGTATCATCGATGCCTGGGAAAAAGCTGCGAGCAGCTTATGCGTCGACTGCGTGGCAAACATAGTAGGCCCTTTGCGGTCGTCGTCTTTCGGATCGCAACACATCGCAAAACGCCCCTTGTACATCGGATTAAAACGCGCATATCCGTACCAGGCTTCGTCAAAATGCAGCCGGTCGACACTTTTTCCCAACAGCTCCTTGACCCGGTTGACATTATAACACAAGCCGTCATACGTTGAGTTGGTGATAATCGCATGCACCGGCTTGGTATCAATCCCGTCTTTAACGAGCGGATTTTCAGCAATGCTCTCTTTTACGGCTTCAGGTTCCAGGCGGTCAGGCGTAATCGGCCCGATAATGCCGTACCGGTTGCGGGTCGGCACCATATACACCGGTATCGCGCCAGACATGGTGATAGCGTGTTCGACCGACTTATGACAATTACGGTCGCAGAGCGCAATCTGATTGCGGGTAACGCTGGCCATCAGGATAACCCTGTTGGATGTGGACGAACCGTTGGTTACATGATATGTCCGGTCAGCACCAAATACTCTTGCGGCATATTTTTCGCTCTCCCCTATCGGTCCGGAATGGTCTAAGAGCGAGCCCAGTTCACCAACGGATATGGACAAATCGGAACGGAATACCGGTTCCCGAAAAAAGTTGAAAAAAGCCCGGCCGGCCGGAGAACGGAGAAAACCGGTTCCTCCGGTATGCCCCGGCGTATGCCACGAATATTCGTGCACTTTGGAAAACTTTGCCAGCGCCTTAAACATCGGCGGCAGAATAAACTGCCGGTAACGTTCCACCGCTGCCAATACCCGCCCGGCTATAAAATCCGATGTATCTTCCAGTATCCAAATAAAGTCGCTGACATTCTCGAGAATTTCCGTGGACACTTTTGAGGCGGCAGTACGGCCGGCAAGCAGAAATACCGGCACATCACGGTTATGTTCGCGCAAAACGTGCAGTAAATCGACGATTTTCAGATAATCTTTGTCATCCTGATTGTTCAGTTTGAGCAAAATACATTGAACCGTCGGGTCTGATACCAATACTGCCTTGGCATCTTCTTCGCTTTCAGACACGATAACGCTTACATCTTGTGCCTCCAGCCCGCATTTCAGCCCGCGTACGGCTCTGGCTGCTGCCGTATTGTCGTTGATACCGTTATACACAAGCAGTATTTTTATGCCCAGAGGGCTATTTTCCTGATTTTTCATACATTCTTTCATCTACACTGTCTCCTTTTGATTGTGATTTGAGAAGAAACCGATCCAACCTATACATCTGGGTTGTGGATCTGGAAAGAGACCGGCTCTACCTATGCACCTGGGTTGTGGACCTAGAAAGAAACCGCCCCAACCTGTGCGTCAGGCCATTTGGCATTTCAATCCGCCGGTGCCTGCACCGATACTGACGGAGAATCCGGTTCGTTAATGTATTCGTTGAGTTTTTGAGAACTGTAGTCGCCAACCGAAACCCAGAACATGGCAATAAGTGCCAGAATGGTTATGGCCAGCGTCATATAGCGAACCCAACGCGGCACGCAGCAGCCGCCCGGCTTCAAATGTTTCTCCTTAATCTCAATTTTCCGGTTAACCGACAATTCGTAAAAAATAATCGTCGAGATGACAAATATCAGCGCCCACCGCGTCTGCTCACTGTTGGAACCTATCATGGCAGCAAGGCTGTAAACGGCAGCAATCAGTCCGACGATTGTATAAAACAGCCCTTCCCTGTCGCTCATCTTTTCACGACCGAGAATTTTTATCGCCACGGAAGAATAAATATACGGAAGCAATGTCATAATAACCGCAATTGAAGCAATCTTACCGAACTGTTCGGATGCCGTCGGCGACATGGTTGCCAAAACCTGCAGCGTCATTATTGCCGCAACAATCGCCAAGCCGGCCGAAGGAACGCCGCGGCGGTTGACCCGCGCAAAAATATTGGCGAACAATCCGTCTTTGGCAGCGGCCTGCGCCGTTTGTCCGACCAATAACGTCCAACCTGCCAAAGATCCCAGGCACCCGATGGCCGCGCACACTGCGACGACTTTTCCTGCCACCGGCCCCAGCGCGATGCTCACGGCCTGTGAAAACGGCGCTGACGATACTATCAGTTCCTTATTGGGAATAATCCCCATAATTGCCGAAGAACTCAGAACATAACACACGGCGGCAAGCAGAACCCCTACAACCGTCGCTATCGGAACATTGCGGGTTGGATTTTTGACGACAGCGGTGGATACCGAAGCGCTTTCTACACCGATAAATGCCCAGAGCGTGAAATTCAACGTCATACCGATAGCGGAAAGGCTGCTCTCGCCGGATACATTCCATCCCTGCATATATGTTTCCGGATTAAACCAAAACCACCCCAGCAAGGCAACGCCGATTATCGGAAATAAAGCGATGGTCGTCGTAACACCCTGCATCCTGCCGACAATTTTCGGCCCGAGGATATTGGCATAAGTAAAAAACCAAATAACCGCAATCTGTGCCAGAGCCATCACCAGCGGATCCCGCAATGCCGGAAAAAACGGCGTCAAATATCCCAGCCCGGCAACTGCCAGCCCTACATTGCCGATAACATTGGCCAGCCAATAAACAAGGTTTGTCTGGTACCCCATATAGTCGCCAAACGCCTTACGGGCATAAGCATACGGCCCTCCGGCTGCCGTACTGATCTCTGTCAATTTGGCAAAAACCAGCCCAAGGGCTATCGCCCCGACAACGGTAACCATCCACCCGATGATAGCAATGCTGCCAATTCCCGCAAGGTTTGCCGGAAGCATAAAGACACCCGACCCCATCATATTGCCGGCAACCATCAATATGGCCGGAACCAGGCCTATTTTATTATTTTCACTGACCATCTGCTTCTCCCCCTTTTGATTTTTACGGCTTTATCTAATACGGCTTTTAAATAATTGTTTCCTTAAAAGTTGCAATTGCCTGAAATGTCTTTTTTTTCTGGCTAAAAGTTTTACCCCGACATTTTTTCCAAGCTTTAAGATATTTTTCCTGTTTTCTCGCCACAAGTATTATTTGAAAAAGCCGGTTACGACGCTTATTTTTTCCATGCAACAATTATTTAGGAGATAATCTGATGAAACCTACGCGGAAATATATTTCCTCTTTTGCATTGGCTGCCTCCGTCTGTCTAGCGGGAACAGAACTCAATGCGAAAACAGCGGACGATTCAGCCGCTTTGCTTTCGGCTCATCAAAATACTACCACCATTAATCATACGTTTATACAGCAAGGAGAATTTAAAATGTCAGAAAATACAACCAACGATACCGACAGCCTCTGGGAAAAGACCAAAGAGGCCAGCGCCAACGCCTGGGAAGCGACCAAAGAAACGACCAGCAAAGCTTGGGAAGCTACAAAAGAAGGAACAGCAAAGGCCTGGGACAAGACCAAGGAAGTCAGCGGCAACGCTTGGGATGCCACTAAAGAAGGAACGGCCAAAGCCGGCGATGCCATAGCGGAGAAGTCCGGCGATGCCTGGGATGCCACAAAGGAAGGCTCTGAAAAAGCCTGGGACAAAACTAAGGAAGTCAGCGGCAATGCTTGGGAGAAAACAAAAGAAGGCGCAGCAAAAGCCAAGGAGGCCGTTACAGAAAACTCTCATGATGCAAATGTTACGAATACGGAGCATCCTTCTTACCGGCATAATCCCGGACAACCGGCAGGACATCAGGAAAACCGTCCTCATTACTAATGGTTCGGGCGCTCGTGAATTACCGGTTACAAAAACATTTACAGCAAAAATGAAATATTTAATTTTGCGATGATTGAAGAAAGCGGACGTTGGTATTAAGATATCATTTTTATCGGACTAATCTTTTATTCTGACGGCCGCTTTTCCTGTTTCAAAAAGCCGCTGTTATCTTTTGACGACAGCGGCTTTCGAAAAAGGCCTCCACCGCATCTGCGGGAAGAAAATGCCTTACCTTACTTTAATCGCCGTTGTCGTACAGTTATCGTTCGATACCGTTCCCATAAACGCGTTCATATGTACCTGACATTTCTCAATGACCAAACCGTTATTGCCGTCGGCAGAAATATTGGTTACAAACGGACCGGCGTTTGTGCATGCTCCCAAAAGAGCAACAAAAGCTATTGCTAAAATTTTTTTCATTTTTCACCTATAGATAATTTAGTTACATAAAGGATTATATATTCACTTATTTTCAAATACAATTTTTTTTATAAGTTTTACGCAGCCGGTCAGTTTCACAGAAAACACGCCCCTGATTTTTGAAAAATAAAAACAATAATTTATCTTGTCGCGGTTAAGAAGACAATCCCCCTACGAAACTTAAAAACAGAACAGTCAGCAGTGCGATAGCTTAATTTCCCGAAACGGCTTTTTCCAATTCGCGTTTTTGTTCGGCAAGCTTGTTTTGCTTTTTGACAATCTTATGCTCTTTGCCGGAAGCTTTGGCCTCCGCCAGCTCTGCTTCCGCTTTTCTTACATCGTTTTCCTTATCTTTTATTTTGTTCTGATGCTTTTGCAACAATTCTTCGTCAGTGCAATTCTTTTCCAGTTTGGACAACGCCTTTTTCAATCCATGAACTTTCATGGTCCGCCCGTAATTTTCGGCTATGGCTATCCGGCTTTCGATTTCTGCCTTTTTCTGCGCACAGGTTTTATTTCCCGCGCATACATTTGCGGCCATCAGGCAAAAACAGGCGGCATATATATATTTTGCTTTTATCATCACATCCTCCTTTGGGGTTTGTTTTAACTTAACCGCCCTGAAAGAATATGCAAGAGCAAACTCAAATATTTCCGACGTTTCCTTGCAAGGAGCTCTTTATGCACTATATTGAAGGCGAAACACAGAACGCGGCCGCGCATACACAACGACCGGAGATAAAATCTGCCGCCGATACTGCCGGCCTTATAAAAAATATCTGAACCGCCTAACGTAAAAATTAAACACGAGGTTTACATGCCTGCAGCAAAAAAACTGTTTACAACCATTGCCGTACTTCTGTTTCTGGCCGGAGCTTCCTGTTTTGCCGCCGAGCCGGAAAAAGACACAGCCGAAATCCAGCTTAATTTTTCCGACATCAATAAGACACTGGACGGCATTACAAAAAAAATAAACGGGGGTTCCGTCTCCCGCGAAGAGAGCGACGACTATATTGCGACGCTCAATTCCCTGCAAAACCAAATTCTTAACGAACAAAAACAGGATACGGCCACACTGCAGAGCATGACGCAAAAAATCAGCGCGCTTAACGGATTGGCCGATGAAAACGGCAAAGACGTACCGGAAGTTGCCAAAGAAAGAAAAACGCTTGAAGACAGCGCGGCTAAATATAAATCCCTGCTGGCACAGGAAGCGCTGGCTCTTGCTAAAATCGACGAAATCAACGCCCTTATCTTCAAAGCGCGCAACAAAGAACTGCTGACCAGCGTTCTGGCCAAACAAAGCTCTATTTTTCAACCCGAACAATTTTGGCAGTCACTGCTCAGCTTCGGCAGCTTTTTAAAAGAAATTCTGGTTTCGCCATTCAACTGGTACCGCCAGCTTAAACCCGAACAACAGCAAAACGCGGCCAAGAGCCTTATTATCCTCACCCTGATGCTGGGCGCGGCATTAATTTTGGCAGTCGTCATCAGAGGATACATCAAAAAGCATTACGGTTACAATTTGGAGATATGCACTCCGACCTATATCCAACGCCTGAAAGCAGCGGCATGGATTTTCGTGGCGCTGGGCGCTATTCCGGCGGCAATTATCGCGGCACTGTGGGTTTGGATTAACGGGTTTGACCTGATGAAAGGAAGCGAATTTGCCGCACTTTTACGCAATGCCGCAATATACCTGCTTTATTTTCTGATTCTGCGCGCAGCAATCCTGGCTGCGTTTGCCCCCAATAATCCCGACTGGCGGATTTTTAACATTGAAGCGCGAAAAGTACGCAGAGCTTCCAATGCCCTGATTACGGCAGCGGCGGCGATTACGGCGGTTTCCTTTTTTCAGAAGCTGGCGACGGAAATGTCGCACGAACCGGAAATCGTCTATTCCATGCAGATTTTCGCCAACGGCATAAAAGCATTTGCCGTCATCTGGGCGGCGCTGCGCGTCATGTACGATGTTAAGGATTTATCGGACGAAGACGTTAAAAGCGGCAATATCCAAAAACTTTCGGCTTCGGCACAAACCGCTCTGCTGATTACGTTTTTTATGATTGGCAGTTTTACATTCTCCCTGTTCGGCTACATCAGCCTGTCCGAATACCTTATCAACCGTTTTATCGTATCTGTTGCCGTCATCTGCATTTTATATATTCTCCATAATCTGCTCAAAATGTTTTACCATCTGATTGTGCGGCGGCGGTTTTGGATTACGACTTTTCGCATCAGTCCCCGGACGCTGGTCAAAAGCGAAGTATGGTTCGGCATTATCCTGACGCCAGTATTGTATCTGTTCGGGGCCTTGGTGCTGCTGGCGGTATGGGGCGTATCGGTCGATATTCTGGTGGCGCGGACCAAAGGTTTCCTTACCGGTTTCAACATCGGCGAAGTTCATGTATCCATTACGTCAATTATTCTCGGGCTGGTCAGTTTCTGGGTGGCAATGCTGCTGGTCAAAATGCTGAAGAGCAGCTTGCAGGACGGCAGCTTAAGCCGGCTGGACTTTGACGAGGGGATGAAAAGTTCCATTATTTCGGGAATCGGCTTTTTCGGATTTATCCTTTCCGTCATCCTCGGCATTGCCGTTGCAGGCGGAAGCTTCAAAAGCCTGGCATTGATGGCCGGAGCGCTGTCTTTCGGCGCCGGTTTAGGTCTGCAAAACGTCGTCAGCAATCTGGTTGCCGGCATTACCATTTTGTTTGAACGACCGATAAAGCTCGGCGATTTGGTCGTCATCAACGGTTATGAAGGCGTGGTCAAACAAATCAGCATGCGCTCGACGACTCTGGAAACGGGCAACAAATCCAACGTTATCATCCCAAACTCTGCCATTATCGCCGGCAGTGTTGTTAACAAGACCTACGACAACAGAATGGCACGAGTGGACATCAATGTCGGGGTGGACTATGACAGCGATATCGATAAGGTTAAGAAAATCCTGCTCCGAATCGCCGGAGAAGACGAAGAGGTTTTGAGCAATCCGGCTCCGGCGCTGTCTTTTCTCGACTTTGGCGACAGCAGTCTGAACTTCCAGCTTAACTGCTACACGGCAAACATAGCCAACAGCAGCGGCATATCTTTCCGTATACGCGAAAAGATTATCAATGAATTCCGAAAAGAAGGGATTAATATCCCGTTTCCGCAGCGGGTGGTGCGTTCGCTGGAAGAAAGTGCCGCCGACTGACCGAAGAAACGGCCTCTGACTGACCGAAGAAACGGCCTCTGACTGACCGAAGAAACGGTCTCTGACTAACCGAAAAAACTATCTCGGACTGACAAAGAGGCTATCTCTGACTGCCCTAAAACGTTCCATGATATCTCCCCTTGCATTTTATCTCACATTAACCTATTGAAATATATATTTTTTATTTAAAAGCAAAAAAAATAAAAAAAATTATTTTGCCTTAAGCGTTTCTTAAGATTAGAATGCAGAATAAAAGATGTTCTGATAAACAACCTTTATTTAACAACTTTTATTTAGGAGAAAAACGATGAATAAGATTTTAGCTGTTTCCGCGATGGTTTTGACTTTTGCCGTGGCTTCGCAGGCCAATGCACAGGGATTTGGCGGCGGTTTTCAGGGACCGACAATTTCTTCCTCGACGGTTGCCGAAGCGCTGAAGATGAATGACGACACGCCGGTTGTTCTGGTAGGAAAGATTGAGAAAAACCTCGGTAACGAAAAATATCAGTTCAGCGACAAAACCGGTTCCATCGTCGTCGAAATTGATGATGAAGATTGGAGAGGACAGGTTGTCAAACCGGAAAATACGGTTGAAATCCGCGGTGAAATCGACAAAGAGCTGCTGGGAACGCCAGAAGTCGATGTTGACGTTATCATTTTGAAATAATTAACTGAAACGGCCTGATATGCGTATTCTTCTGATTGAAGACGACAGCCTTATCGGCGACGGGATAAAAGTCGGGCTTTCCAAGCTCGGCTTTACCGTCGACTGGTTTGACGACGGCACGGACGGAAAAGAAGCCCTGTTGCAAACGCCGTATGATGCAGTAGTGCTTGATTTGGGACTTCCGGGCATTGACGGCCTTTCCATCCTGCGCGCCTGGCGGGATGCCGGACTTGATACGCCGGTTCTGATTTTAACTGCCCGCGGCGACGTGGATGAACGGATTAAAGGACTGAACAGCGGCGCAGACGATTATCTCGGCAAGCCTTTTGCCCTTAAAGAAGTACAAGCGCGGCTGAACGCCCTTATCCGACGGCGGTGCGGCGTGGCGAAACCGCTTATCCGCTTCCGCGACATTACGTTCAACCCCGAAACCAAAGGCGTTCTCCTGAACGGCGAAAAGGTAATCCTCTCGCCGCGGGAAACGGCGCTTTTGGAACTTCTGTTGTTAAACAAAAACAAAGTCTTGTCCAAAGAAGCCATTGAAAACAAACTCTATTCATGGGATGAAGACGTTGCCAGCAATGCCGTAGAAGTGCACATTCACCATCTGCGGAAAAAACTCGGCAAAGACATTGTCAAAACCATCAACAAAATCGGATATACGCTGGAAGACTAACCTTTTCCGCCGGAGTAAACAAAATGGCCCGAACAGATACAATCGATAAAAGAGCAAAAAAAGCAAAGACATCCGCTTCTGCCGGCCAACGGAAGGGCAAGTTTGCCGCCGCAGCATTTCGGATGAAAAAAGAAGCTGCGGCGTTTTGGCAAAAGTTCAACGGCGAGGCGATGAAATTCAGCCTCAGTTTCCGGCTGATGATTTTTTTTGCATTGGTTTCGGGCGTTGTATGGGGAATTGCCGGCTATATCTCCTATAAAGAAACCCGGGAAAGCATTGATGAATTTTTCGACACTTATCAAATGGCGTTGGGACGACAGCTGGCAGCAGCGGACTGGAGCGGAGTTTCGCTGAAAACGCAGAAAGCGACGGATAAGCTGATAAAAGGCATTGAAAACGCCGATGATGATGACGATGCGGTCGGTTTTGCCATTTTCTCGCCGCAGGGCGAAATGATTTTTCACGACAACGAAAACGGCAAATATTTTACCGCGGCGGAAGCAGCCGGAAGCTTTGCCAACGAACGGATAGGCGAAGACCGGGACAAATGGCGCATGGTGCGCCTGAAATCGGCAGACGGAAAATTTATCATTGCTGTCGGTCAGGAGCTGGAATACCGTGAAGATCTGGCAATGGATATTCTTGAAGAATTTATGCTGCCCTGGCTGGCCGGCTTTATCGTTCTGCTGTTGGCAATTTCCGGATTGACTTTCATTGAATTCCGCCCGTTAAAAAAACTGGCCAGCGAAATTGAAAGCCGCCCGGCGGACGATTTCTCCCCGCTCAACGCAGAAAAAGCGCCAACGGAAATCAAACCGCTGCTGAAGGCGATGAACCGGATGTTTGCCAAAATAGAGGCTCTGCTGGCACGGGAACGCAGTTTTATCTCAGATTCAGCACACGAACTGCGCACACCGCTGACTGCGCTCAAAATCCAGCTTGAAATAGCCGAAATGTCCGGCGACGACAGCCAGATGCGGACGCAGGCTCTAGCCAAACTTTCACTGGGGATTGAACGGGCGGAACATCTGGTCGAGCAGTTGCTTGCCCTGTCGCGTCTGGAAGCCGACAACGGGCATTATGACAATACAGAGCTTTTGGACTGGAAAGATATCAGCGCCGCTTTGTTCGACAATTATGCCGAAGCGGCAAAGAAGAAAAACATAACCTTATCGTCTTATATCGGCGCAACTTCACCGATTGTGCGAGGAAACCACGTTCTTGCCGCTTTGCTGCTGCGCAACCTGCTCGACAATGCCGTCAAATACAGCCCTAACGGAGCAAAGATTACCGCAACGGTTGACAATGAAGAGATTGCGGTCGTCAACTCCGGAACCATCGTCGACGAGGCGGTACTGGCGCGACTGAGCGAACGCTTTTTCCGACCGGCCGGGCAAAAAGAAACCGGCAGCGGCCTCGGGCTGGCGATTGTCAAACGCATTGCAGGACTTTACGGCTGCAGCCTTGATTTTGCCAATACAGACGACGGTTTTAAAGCCGCCGTGAGAAAAAACTAGCCCAGACGGCTGAGCGGGGTCAATATTTCAGCGCAACACCGGTTATGAATGCATATCCGCGGTTGTTTTCGGAACTTTGGCGCTCGTATCCTTTGGAATTGAGATATCCGTTTATCCAATACAATTCGATATATTCATTATAAGCAAACCGGTTGGACTGCACCCAAAGGTCATCCCGATGGCGCGTGTTTTCCGCTTCGGTATGCAAATAAGCGATATTCGTCTTAAATCTGCCGAAATCGTACCCCAGGCTGATGTCCCATGCCTGCCCTTCGCGGTAGTTGTCAAAGTATGCAGGCAGCCCAAACCCGGCAGCAGCCGTCGCAACAGGATTTTTATTCCCGTCCACCCAGGCCTTTTTATAGGAAAAGCCGATGTCAAACCCGGCATATTCCCAGCGAGCGCCTGCCGTCCATTCATTATCGGTGCGGTTAAAAATTCCGTATGCCACAGATGTGTATAATTTCCCGGCGCCGAGTTTCCACCGGCTGCGGGCTCCCGCCGTATAGCCGTCTTCCGGCTTTTCGTAATCAACATAACGGCTGACCATACCGCGGCGCGACGCATTGTCCGGCGTATAGCTGAAACCGAATGTCGTATTGCCGATTTCCGGCGTAAAATAACTGATTTTAAATGCCCGGCCGTCATCCATTATCGCCGTCGATTTCGGCGTGGCGAATTTTACCTGCTTACGGCCGTTTTTCCAATTCGCGCTGCTTAAAAAATAGGTCAGATTGCTGTCCCGTATCCCCAGCCAGGTAATATCATGCGCGCCGGTATGCAGCAAAAGCGCGGCATTATAGGTATAACCGGCGGTCAATTTTCCGAAACGGTCATCCTCGCCCAACAAATACGGGAAAAAACGCCAGTCCCCGTCGGGGTAATTTTTGTCATGTTGGCGGTCGACAACGGTATAATCCGCATGAATACCGACACGGCTGCCTGAAACTGCGCGGTAAGCGCCTTCAAATTTGCCGTCGGCACGAAAAACCGCTCGATTGGGCATATTGTCCAGATTATTGCCGCGGCGCGTTTCCATTATGCCGAAATATTCCCCGGCCATTCCCGAGCCGGAAAATTCAAAACTGCCGGCAAAAGCGGCATCGGTAAATCCTATGGCACTGCCAAAAAGCAGTAAAAGCTTGTTCATTCGTTTCCAGTTCCGTTAGTTCGGATTTTATATAGCGTAACAGTACTTAAATTTGTCTTAAAATTTCCCCTAAAACCCGACACGATCTCCAAACGAAATATTCTGAAATGTTTTTTGTGCAAGACACTTTCATTTTTCGCTTGACTTCGGCACCTTTGGCATTATTCTTAAGCTGTTCCCGGTGCTTGCAGGGCTTATAAGCAGGGAACGGATAAAAACTGAGCCGGTTTGATGAGATTTTAAGACAGACGAGGTCTATTTAAATTTTCGTTGGCGGCTCCTTGTAAAGGAGTTTTTTTAATGTCTGAATATAAATACCAACACGGTTTGAGCATTATGCGGGCGCAGCCTTTCCATATCGGCCATCAAAAGCTGGTTGACCGGATGCTTAAGGAATGCGAACGCGTTACCATCGTCCTCGGTTCCATTCAGGAACAGGGTACGGCGCGCAATCCCCTAAACTACACCACACGCAAAAAGATGATTCAAAACATTTACCGCTCCCGTCCGGAATACGAACGGCTGAAAATCATCGGGCTGTTTGACATCAACAACCCGGCGGAATGGGGCGAGTATGTTCTTGATTTTATCGCCGAGAGTTTTCCAGACCTGCCGCGGCCGGATGCGTACTATGCCGGTTCCAGCTACGACGCGCACTGGTTTCGGGAATGTTTTCAAAACATTGAGCTTGAAGACAGGACCGACCCGGATTTTCCGTTCGTTACAGGAACGATGGTACGGGATATGATAAAGTTCGGCGATGCGCGCTGGAAAAACTTTATCGCGCCGGAAAACCACCACCTGATTGAGGAGTATTTTAACAAAAAGAAAGGGATTATATAGCGAAAACGGCGGGCAGATTTACGGCATTGTTCCGTTTTACGGCCTTGTCCCGTTCATAACGCGCCGAAAAACAGCCTTTGCGGCTGCCGCATTTTACATAAGCGCCTGCGTCTTCTGAAGGGCTTATAGAAGACAGGCGGTTCCTAACCCGAATAAGCCTGAAGGGAATTTAAAATGAATAACCGTATTTTGATGCGGATAGATTTTCAGAACGATTTTGTTCATCCGCACGGGGCGTTGAGCATCAACTCCCCCGAACTGATTGAACGGCAGCAAAAGTTTGCCGACAGCCTGTTTCCGACAAGTTTTGATAAAATTATAGACACTTACGATACCCATTTTGCCGAAACGTACGGCGAAACGTCTGAAGCGGCGAATTTTCCCCTGCACTGCGTTTTCGGAAGCTGGGGCTGGCAACAGGCGGCACCGTTCAAACCGGAACTCGGCGTTACCAAAATGTACAAATCTACCACCAACATCTGGAACGAAGCCCATGCTTACCGCGATTTGGCGGCAAACTGGGCTGACAAAGAGGTCTATCTCTGCGGCGTGTTAAGCGACATCTGCGTCTTACAGGCAATGCACGGCCTTTTAAAACGCGGCGCGAACGTTGTCATTCTTGAAGATTTGTGCCAGGGGATTAAGCGGCAGACGGGAGAAATCCTGCGCGATGACAAATACCTGCCGTTTATTGAACAGGGAAAGCTTAAGAGCATCACCTCGGCGCAGTTTTTTCGCGCCGCCCTTTTAGACAAGAAAATCCAGCGCAATTTAGTCAACAGAAGTTTCGGAGAATAGCCATGAACAATACATATACGATGAAAACCAGACCCAATATTCTGGAAACCGGCACGCCGCTGTTTTGCGACCTTTACCACCTGACGATGGCGCAGGCATGGTTTTTGGACGGCAAGGCGGAAGATTACAAGGTTTCGGAAGCCTTTTTCCGCAAATGCCCGTTCGGCGGCAGCTACCTGATGGCGGCCGGGCTCGGCGAATTTATGCAATGGCTGGAAAGGTGGCGTTTCAGCAAAGAAGACATAGAATCGCTCAAAAACGACCGTAACGAAGACGGCAGCCGGATATTTAACGATGAATTTCTGCAATTTCTGGAGGGACAGGAATTAAAAGTAACCATTCGTGCAGTACCGGAAGGCGAACTGGTGTTCCCGAACGAACCGGTCTATTCGGTATCTGGGCCGAACTGGCAGGTTGAACTTGCAGAAGCCGCACTTTTGAACATCTTTAACGCTCAGAGCCTGATTGCAACCAAAGCGTCGCGCATGGCTTACGCCGCAAACCTTGACGGCAAAAAACGCCCGCTGTTGGAATTCGGCGTGCGGCGCGGACACGAGCTCGGCGGCTTTTCGGAAACACGGGCGGCGTTCATCGGCGGTGCGGCGGGAACTTCCAACAAAGCAGCGGCAAAGCACTACGGCATCCGGGCGGCGGGAACGATGGCACACTCCTTTGTGATGAGCTATGAGCGGGAAGTTGACGCGTTTAAGGCCTTTATGCGCGGCAATCCGCACAATACGACGCTGCTCGTTGACACATACGATACGCGCGAGGGAATTAAAAATGCCATCCGGGCAGCAAAGGAAACCGGAATTAAGCTCATGGGCATACGCATTGACTCCGGCGATCTCGCCTACTGGGGCAATGAGGCCAGGCGCTTACTATGCGAGGCGGGAATGCCGGAGGTCAGGCTGGCGGCTTCCAACGACCTTGACGAATATCTGATTGAAAACCTCATTATGGTACAAAAAGCGCCTTACGACATCTTTGCGGCGGGAACAAAACTGGTTACCGCCTACGATACCCCGGCGCTGGGCGGCGTCTTTAAGACAAAATCGTACATGGGGCAGCCGAAAATCAAAATCGCCGAGGGAAAAACGACCATTCCGGGAATGACCGATACGTTACGGATTATCCGCAACGGCAAATTTGAGGGCGATGTTATCTGTCGGGCGGAAGATACGGATCTTATCCGCGACGGCAAGCTGACACGCAATATAACCTCATACGCCCTCGGCAGCCAGAACGGCGCGCGGGCAACCTTTCAACGCGGCGAACAGGCAAAATTCCTGCTGCATCCGGTTGTGGAAAAAGGCAAAATCGTCAATGTGCCGGAACTTGACCTGCACGTTTTGCAGCAGCGGGGCAAGGACAACCTCAAGATGTTGGACAGCGCATATAAAAGGCTTGCCAACCCGCACCTTTACGGCGTAGGATTGGAAGCTGGGCTGTTTAACCTGCAACAGGATTTAATTCGGGTTCATTCGGGGAGATAAGACAATGAAACACACATGGCATACTTTGCAAAACGGCTTAAAAGACTTTTGTGCGGCAAACGGATTTGACAAGGTTATCCTTGGACTTTCGGGCGGATTGGACTCGGCACTGACGGCTGTGCTGGCAGCGGACGCCCTCGGCGGCAAAAACGTTAAGGCGATTATGATGAAAACGCGCTATACATCTGATTTAAGCATTAAAATTGCGCGTGAGATTGCCAGGCTTAACGGGCTTGACTATCAGGAACTTGACATTGAACCGCTGGTAACGGCAGAAACAGATTTTCTGCAACGGGCGTTCGGTGAAAGCGTCAAAGGTATTACGGCGGAGAACTTGCAGGCTCGTATCCGCGGGCAGCTGCTGATGGCGTTTTCCAACCAAAACGGCGGGCTGGTTCTCGCCTGCGGAAACAAATCGGAAGCGCTGACCGGGTACTGCACGCTGTACGGCGATACCTGCGGCGGGCTGATGCCTATCGGCAACCTTTACAAGACGACGGTGTTTGACCTGGCAAGATGGCGCAATGCCCAAAGCAGGGCACTGCCGGAAGAAGTCATCACGCGGGCGCCGTCAGCAGAACTGGCGGAAGGACAGAAAGATGAAAACTCGCTGCCGCCGTATCCGGTTCTGGACGCTGTTCTGCGGCTGCTTACCGACAAACAAAAAACACCGGAAGAAGCCTGCGCCGCCGGATTTGCCCCGGCAACAGTCGAACAGGTGTGCCGGCTTGTAGCGCGTTCGGCATTCAAGCGGCGGCAGATGGCTCTGGCGCTGGACATATTATAACCTGATGAAAAAAGCAAACCGCCTGCAATATCTGAGGCTTTCAAGACCGATATGCAGGCGGTATTATATCCTGTACCGGCAAAAAATGGCGGCCGGAACATATTTATTTCAATGTATCCTTCAGCACTTTCAAAGCGTTCAGCGCATTCGGAAAGCCGACATACGGCATACACTGGATAATCGCCGCGGTAACGGTTTCCGGCGAATTTCCCGCTCTGATACTGCCGGCTATATGGCTTTGCAGTGTCTGCATATTTCCCGTCGTTACAAGAATCCCTATCGCCAGAAGCTCTCTGGTTTTGACATCAAGACCGCCGCGGGTATAAATATCGCCAAAACAAAATTCCGTCAGAAAACGCGCGGCGTCCTCGCCCATATTTCCGGGAAGCCCGGCCAGCGCTTCTTTTATCTCGTTGCCATATAACGGCTGTTGTATGGCAGAGCCCGCTGCAAATCTCTCCTCTTCGGCTGTTTTCCCCTGACTTTCCAGAGGAAGCTTAATTCCGCGTTCGGCAAACACTTCATTGATTACTCCGAGCGCGTTAAGGGTTTTCGGAAAACCGACAAACGGCGCACACAGATATACCGTTTCTCTCAACTCAATCGGCGTTACCCCTACATTCAGCGCCGCATTGGCATGCGCTTTCAGCTGCGGCAATGCTTGTTGAGCCGACAGGGATACAACCGTCAGCATTTCCCGGGTTTTTATATCCAGACTGCCTACGGCAAACACTTCGCCGAAAATATATTTCTGTAACATTTTCATCATTTCCGGGTCGTTTCCGGCATCGGTTAAAGCCTCGCCGTTAAACAACCGGCGGTAATTTTGTTTGCAGATTTCGGTTCGCGACATATTTTCTCCTCCCTGTTCAGTTACAGCAGCAGGCGCGGCACTAACCGAAAATAACACGGCAACTGCAACGCCCATTATCCCTTTCAGCATATTTTATCTCCTTTTTCCTGCCTTTTCGGCTACGATTTCGGCGATTTCCTTCTCGTCTTCCGGACTCAGCAATCCGTACAGGGGGATGGCAAACGGCGTAAAGTCTCCGTTATGCTTCTGCAGGAAATTGTACCGGTAGCTGATGCCGTCTTTCGGGACAAGCGTCAAAACGCGGCAGTTGCGAAAACAGCAGCGGACATCCTTTTCTTCCGTCCGGGCAATATCTTTCCACGGCAGCTTTTGGCAATAGTCAATTTTTATGCCCTCATCATCAACGACAACGGCCTTATGCTTCAAAACATATTTCCAGCCCCAGGCGAGCCAGGAAAGCAGACAGACGCCCAAAAGAACCTGCGTTTGCCCCCAAAACAACAGGCATGGGCAGCGAACTCCCCAGTAGACCAGCGTTATCGTCAATGCGAGGTTTAAGATAAGCCAGGCATTGAGTTTATTAAAGCGGTAATAAAAAATTTTCTCGTTTAAGTTTTCATTTGACATTGATTGTCTCCCTATTTCTCTCGGTTAAATGCGATTCTGTTTCAAGTGTAACATTTAGAGTTTGCTCTAAGTCAAGTATTTTTTGTTGCGGATAGCGTATTTTGCGCTGCGGAATGTAATTTTTGCTCCGGATATTTATTTACTTTTCCAAACATATATTTTATGCTTGGCATTTATAAATTTCATTTTATAATAAAAAAGAGCAATTTAAACGTCTAAGGCCGGAATTATGATATACATATTCAATTATGCATCACCGTTCGGAAATATCCGCCTGACAAGCGACGGAGAATTCCTGACCAACGCGAGGACAGAATTCTGGCAGGGTCGGGCTGACAACAAAGGGCTTTGCCCGAAAGGGGAAAGAGAAACCGACGGCTCGTCCCTGCCCTGCCTGCAACAGGCGGCGAAATGGCTGGACATTTATTTCGGCGGCAATATCCCGGATTTTCTGCCGCCGCTTAAATTATACGGTTCGGATTTCCAACGGACGGTCTGGCGCCTTTTGCAGGATATTCCATACGGAACTCTGACGACATACGGTAAAATCGCTGATACAATTGCCCGCAGCAGGGGATGCGGCAAAATGTCGGCGCAAGCAGTCGGCGGAGCGGTCGGAGCCAATCCCGTCGGCATCATTATTCCCTGCCACCGCGTCATCGGCGGCAGCGGCAGCCTGACCGGATACGGCGGAGGTCTGGCATACAAGGTCAAACTGCTTGAACTTGAGGGAATTGACTGTTCAAAACTGAAAATGCCGAAACAAAGCCGCTTCCTCTGATTTCAGGCACCGGTTTTGAACCTTCCTGAAGATAATTTCGGATATATTTGATAAAGCATAAAAAAATTGCAGCCAACGGAAAAGAATTGTTGACAACCCCGAAATACATATTATAGAATAAGGGATATGTTTAATGTATTGAGGTAGTTCAAAAATAATAACCATGAGTCCTGTATACGGGTATGTTTTTAATTTATTTTTAGTTTTAGTATTAGTTTTTTGCAATGCTTTTTTCGTTGTTTCAGAATTCGCAATCGTAAAAATCCGCCGCACCAAGCTTGAGGAACTGGCGCATGCGGGGAGCAAGCGCGCTAAAATCGCCCTGAAAATCAATGAACACATGAATACTTACCTGAGCGCCATCCAGCTCGGCATTACACTCGCTTCCCTCGGTTTGGGCTGGCTTGGCGAACCTGCCGTTTCCAGGCTTTTGGAAGACCTTTTCTCAGGCTTTTTTGCCGACAACAAAATCCTGCTCCATTCTTTGAGTTTTGGTATTGCCTTTACCTTTATCACGCTGCTGCACGTTGTTTTCGGCGAACTGGTGCCGAAGTCCATGGCCATACAGGATACCGAACGCTATGCGCTGATTATTGCGCCGCCGCTGTATACGTTTAATAAGATTTTTGCTCCGTTTATCTGGGTATTTGACCACGTTACGATGTGGATTTTGAAACTGATGGGCGTCAAACAGGCGGACGAAAACGAAGACGCACATTCCGAAGAGGAAATCAAACTGATTATTGACGCCTCGCAAAAGGGCGGAGTCATTGACGATACGGAAAGCGAAATTATCCAGAACGCTATTTGCTTTTCGGAAATTTCCGCGCATGAGATTATGATTCCTCGGCAGGAAATGAAATGTATTTATCAAAACAGCAGCTACAACGAAGTCATGGAGTTCGTCAAGCAGCATAAGCACACGCGTTTTCCGCTCTGCAACGGCGATAAGGATCAGATTATCGGCATGATACACATCCGCGATTTGCTGGAATGCAAAAATTCGCCGCATAAAGACATTTTAAGCAAAATCGTACGCAACATCCTGTTTGTTCCGGAAAACAAGTCCATTTCGGAAATTCTGCACGAGATGATGAAAAAACGCATTCATCTGGCGGTTGTGGTTGACGAATACGGTGGAACAGCCGGTCTGCTGTCGATGGAAGACATTTTGGAAGAGCTGGTCGGAGACATCCGGGACGAACACGATGACATCACCGAGGAACCGGTCAAGAAAATCAATGATACAGTCTGCGAATTTGACGGGTTGTATCTGGTTGAAGACGCCTATGACTGTCTGGGGCTCCCTTACGACGATAACGAGCATGAAGAGAGCACCATGGGTGGCTATGTCTTTAATCTGCTCGGGCGCGAACCGGTTGCCGGAGACAAAACCGAAGACGATTATTGCGTATATGAAGTTATGCAGGTCGACAATATGCGGATTACCCGGATAAAAACAACAGTCAAGCAGCCGCAATATGAGACGGCCAGTGCCGAATAGCGCATACAGAAAGGACGGAAAGTTTTATGAAAAAGAGCTGCCGCAAAGCGAGAATTTGGCAAACCGGACTGATATTTTACGTGGTTTGCGCGGCAATTGCGGGAAGTGCAGAAGCCGCACAAAAGCTGGAGCGGCGGGCGAGCAACAAGATTGAAACGACGGCAACCGGGCGGGTCAGTGCAACGATTGTCGCACCGGTATCAGCCGAATCCGCAAATGATTTAACGTTCGGGATGATGGTTAAAAACAATCAGGGAAAAGTTACCGTTGACGAGGACGGCAACCGTACGACAACCGGCCCCGGACTGGCAACCAGTTCCTATTCAGCCGGTTCTGTCAAACTGAAAGGCCCAAAAGCTCAGGCGGTTACGGTGGATATTCCCGATGCGCGCATTTACAACAATGAAGACAAAAGCATTGATATCCATTCATTTACGACAGACGCCGGAAAGGGAAATATCGTCGCGCTGGACAGGCAGAACGGCGAAGCGACGGTTGACGTCGGAGCAACACTGAACATCAAAGACAAAGAAACGCAAGGCGGAAGCAGAAACGGCGTTTATATTCTGCAAACATCTTATTAGCTTTTTTTATTAGCTTTTTTAGCGGTTAACCTTTTATCAATTAACTTTTTATCAGCCAATTTTTTATCATCCGGGACAGCATCTCAAATATGTTTTGTCCGGAGCAAAATACTGCGGCAGCTTTCAATAAGGCCGGGCAATTTTTATTTAGAAAAAGAAAGGAACTGGCTTGTATTAAAGAAAAGGCAAATTACAAATTTGGTGTTGTTTTTTAACAAGGGGCAGACGGTTTTAAACTCAAAATTAATTTTTTATACCTTAAAGTTGAAATGTTGATAAAATTTATTGCTATTTTTAAGGGGATAGAAATATGAAAAAGATTTATTTACTGGCAGCAGTTTCCGTGCTGACATTAGGTTGTGCGGAAGTTTGGGCTGCCGAAGCTACCGGCCAAGGAAATATCAGTGCGAAGATTGTTGCACCGGTAACCGTTACGGAAGCTCAGGCATTGGATTTCGGCACCATTCTGGCTCCGACCAGTGGTACAAAGAAAGTAAAAATCTCGGCGACGGACGGTTCACGCAGTGTTGATGGCGGTGATAATGGTATATTGGTCAGCACCAATAAAGGCGAAGCCGGATTGTTTAATGTAACAGGAGCCGAAAATCAAAGTATGACAATCCAAGTATCGGATTCCGTTGAATTAACTGGTACAGGAGATTCGATGACAGTTGACAATTTTGTTACCGAGCCGGCCAGCAAACTGACTTTGAACGGAACCAGCGGGCAAATCAAAGTCGGAGCGGATTTGACGGTTAATCAGGGACAAGATGAAGGCGACTATACCGGAACTTATCAGGTAACCGTAAGCTACTAGAACAAAGCTGTATAAAAAAACAGATAACTTATTATTTTGATTTATTTAAATTATATACTTTCGTTGTAGAATTTAAACGACCCCTTTAAATCAACAATAGCAATGAATATTTCTTAGGCAAGAGACTATCTCAATTTATCAACATTTATAAAGACTTATTTCAATATTCTGCCCAATCGGACATCTCGCCAAATTGCGTATAAAAAAGGGTCGTTTTTTATACGCAGGTATATATGAAATTTTATCGGGCAATTCTTTTCTTTTTAATATTTGCAGCCGAAAATACGTATGCAGATTCTGCCAGCGTAACGCAAACTGCTGACTTCGGAACTGTTATCCAGACGGCAGAAAGAACCGTTGCCAGACTGGGAACCGACGGCGTCGTTACATGGGACGGCGGCAGCGGTTCGGGTTCTGCCCG
>UMEA01040027.1_pt1 | contig 51206 bp, 33 predicted proteins | sample 1964621 | NCBI WGS metagenome assembly UMEA01 (sample SAMEA4836007, study PRJEB28245) | human gut metagenome | biome: gut microbiome; material: fecal sample | place: Denmark | collected 2008 | reverse complement strand
ATAGCGACTTTCAGAAAGATTATTTAATTCTCTTAATGTACTATCTACTGTAGAGTAATCCGCATCATATATGTGTATACCTAGAATTTCTTGCATTATAGCATCTAGGTTAGTTTCATGTAACTTTGAATTACTCGATAGTTTACTACGTCTTTTACGTAATTCAGTTTCATTCTCAGCTTTCTCTACAGTTTTAGTTCTTAGCTTAACATAGGAATTATAGAAATTTTCTAATCTAGTCTCTCTATTTACTATTTTCTGATTATATATATTATTATCCTGAGTAGAGAATGTACCTTGATTATCTATTGATTTTACATTATTTGGATTATTTATAACATAAATATTTTGATTTAATTCTTGATTATCATCAATACCGTGAAATATAGCAATATCTGCTTCTTCAGCTGCACGATTTATAGTTGCAGTAAAACTTTCTCCTTGTTTTTTTAAATCGTCTTTTGTACCAGTTTTTTCAATTACAGTATTAGCTTTTAAAAATACAGGAAATTTATATTCTCTATCTAAAACTGTGCCTTTTTTAGGATTTGCTGTACCAGTAAAGAATAAAGCTTTTTTCGTTCCGTTTTTAATTGTAGAAAAGTAGTTATCAAATTCTATAGAAAACTCTTTTATAGGAGAATTGGCGTGATGATATACTACTAAAGGTTCACCATTTTCATCTACTACTTTGGATCCATCAAACCAATTTCTAAAACTTTCAGAGTAAGTTCTAGCTTTAGCTTGAATAGCAGCTACTCTATCGCCATTATAATGCTCTAAAAGGTCTGAAAATAGCTTAGATGGCTCCCCATTGGGAGCCTTATCTATGCTATTACCATTGTTAAGCGACCATATATGATAAGCCGCTGCTTCACTAGTTGCATTTTTTAATTCTTCAAATTCTCTTGCAACTTCTTCATTTTTTAAATTAGGACAAATTATACTCATATATGATTAACTTTTAATACAATGATTCATTTCATCAGTAGGAAATTCATTTTTATTGTTGAACTCTGATTGTATTGATATTAATTTATCAAACTCCTCTTCAAATACGATATTATTAGGAATTTCTTCACTACCAAACATATTTGCCATTTCCTGATTTGAATAAGCATTCAAATTTTTTCCAGTTCCAGAATATGCTACTAAAAACTCTTTATCTGGATTTTCTCTAGCGTACTCATACAAATTGTGAATTTGTTCTTTTATCTGTTCAGGAGTTCTTGAAGGATGTGTTCGTTTAGTTAAATCCTTAGTAATAATAGCATAAGACTGACCCTGAGGACCTTCTGCTTGACCATATATTGCTCCAAATTTATTTTTTGCAGTTAATGCTGCACCTTTGCCATGTCTACCTTGAGTATTACTACCAAACACAAATACTTGATTTGGAGTTAAAGATTGAATCATCCCAGAATACGTTTTTCTACTTATTACATTAGTAGGTCTAACTTCAGATGCTTGTTCTACTTCACCATCTTCACTCATTTCCTCATTCAATTGATATCTAATATCATTATTATTACCATCAAGACCAAACATATAATCTATACTACTTGCTGGATGGAATACACCATCTAACCCAGCTTTAGTAACATCATTGGTTTGAGAATTAAGTTTAGGTATAACATTGTTGTTAATCAGTTCTGGTACATCTTCTAAGAAATTACCACCATAATTTGAATAACTAGGAGCAACATTGTTGCCAGGTATTATAGAGTATCTTGATGCTGTTTCACCAACTACCCATTTACTTAAATATTCTGTTACCATACCTTTACCACCTTCTCTGTACCCTTTCTTATTAACAAGTATGTATACAGGCTTTTCAATAATCTGTTTGCCATCATCCTTTACAAAAGTACCGATATACTTATATAAATCAAAATTACCAGTAGACCTATTATTTCTTACCTTAACATAAGGATGATAAATAGATATACCTTCTAAATTCTTACATAAAGCTCGTTTATCAGAACCTTTAAAGGCAACATTGGTTAACTTGCCTCTAACAACAGCAGTAAGTTTATATATACCTTTCCTTGTTAAATTTACAGTAGGTACTAATGTATCATTCTGCCAGTTATTACGATAGATTTCATCTATATCTTCCTTAGTAAATAAGAGATCAAAATCTACAGTATCATCTTCTATATTGCGTACTGCATCAAAGTAACCTATTTCTTCTAAAGCTCTTTGCGGAATAAAGTCAAATAGTGAATTAAGATGTTTGATACCTGTACCGCTAAACACTGCATAGCGAATTAAATCATATGCAAAATCATGTAATTCTGGTACATTACTATCTAATAACTCTTGCCAGTATTCACGTATTTGTCTACTCGCATTAGAATTAATATCATCAGAATAGTCAAGACGAATATAGTCTATACCTTTATTAGTAGTATCTGTAACACCTGTTATACTGTTAAGGAATAGGTTACTGATTCTACCATTAGTAACAGATATCATAGGATACTTATTACCATTATTAGCTTTATCAGCAAGTATATCCTTTTTCAGTCTATTTAATCTCTTAGCTATACTATCGGTACCAATAAACAGTCTATTAAGCTCTCTCATACTATTAATAAGTGGACTCGAAGAGTCAGCATATAAAGCCGTTGATCTCCAGAAAGAGTCTATAGCATTGGTAATAGCAGTAATAGCTTGTTTATTAGATATAGTTGCTAACCCACTTGCATTAACAAAAGATTTAAACTTATTATAATATTTATCTTTACTCTGGATATTTATATTACCTAATAGATTTAAAGTAAATATAATACTATTGTCAATCTTCTTTTGTAAGAATGTATCTTTATAGAACTTATCTATCATTTCTGGAGTAAAGTAAGGAGATGACTGTACATCAGCTATTTTATCTAAGAATTGACGCATTTCTATAGCATTTTTACCAAACTTCTTAGTATCAACCTGTGATGCTTTAACGAGATCTGATAAGGCTCTAGCCATAGGATCTATCTGTTTATACATCTTATATACAAGAAGTTGTCCATAGTAATAGTCAAAATCTTTTTCTTTCTCATTGGCTTTACGCAATAGATTCTCAAGATAACCTAACTTACCAGCTTCAGGTATTTCAAATAATTCATCACAACTAAGTTTATCATTATTTAAAAGATTTGTTATAGCATCTCTCTGAATTTTATTAGTAGCAGCTTGATTAGCTTTCTTAGTAAACTCTTCAAGAATAGCTTTCTCTTTCTCATTATACCTACTCTGGAATGATTTAGTAGAATCGATAGCATAAGTACCTTTACTCTGAATGTAATCCTGTGCCATGCGTTTCATTATCTCTTGGGATACAAAATACATGGTGTTCTTACCAGCACCACTTCTTAGCAATAAGTTAGTAACATTATAAGTAAATGTATTTACATTTAGTTTAATAATATAATTATCTTTAGCAACGTCTACGTGAGCACTAATCAATGCAGACAACCAGTCAAGAATATGAATATCGTCTACACCAGATACTCTATGTAAATTACCAAATTTAGGCATATACTCTGGTGCTTGCATTACTAACTCTACTAATTGACCTAATACATGATGAGGGTTATTCAAAGCAAAAGGACCAATACCTGATTTACTATCAGCAAAGTCTTGTTTTAAATTATCCTGATATGCTTCTGTGTATTCAAATAGAGCTTGATTATTCTTAACATCTGGGAAATATACTTCTACAATACCTTTCTTCATGATATTTACAGGTACGTCAAGAGGTCTAGTAGTATCGTGTACATTCTTAGGATCGAGTAATGAAGCCATAAATGTATCAATAAGTAGATTTTCTATTGCTCCTTGACTATTCTCTGACATAGGTTTATCAAAGTTATATTCAGTTTTAGCAGTTACATACTCATATACTTTATAGCTACCGTCTACAATATCATAACGTATATTAGAATTCTTACTTTCTAGGTATTCGTTTATAGCTTCAGAAGCCTTCATTGAGTTTCTCCTTGTAACAGGTTCTCCATTACGAATAGCTAATACTTCATCTGCCCAAGCATCATACCCTTTTAAAGCATTTTCTTTTTCAACATTAGTAGCATTTCTACCAAGTTTATTAGAACGTTTTGTAGTATAGTTATAACGGGTTAAGAACAATTTATCAATATCGAAGTCAGAACCAGTTCTTGCAGTAAATTCATCAGGTAATATTATAATATCCCCTGCTTGAGACATTACTACATCCCTAATAGTAAGAGCAGCAATAGAAGACATACCTTGTGTTGGTACACGATAAGCCATACTTGAAGGTGAAGCATTATCACCAATAATATGATTATCAATTAACCATTGTCTAGCCTCTAAGAATGACATATTATCATAACCAGGTATAATGTGCTTAAGTAAGTTAATACTAATTACACAGTCCATAGAGTTATTTTCATTCTTAAGCATTAGCTTACGACCTTCATTTACCATATATTTACTATAGTCTTGTTTAGCTTCTGCTTGACCAAGTTTGTCTATAGATTTCATACCAAATGAAGACATCTGTACAAATGTACCACCAGGTAAATTAATATCTACAGTCTCTTTATTTACTTTAGATATTAACTTAGTTACAAGTTGTTTTGATAATGGTGATGCTGAAATAGGTACATTAAACTCGCCTCTTTCATTCAATGCAACTTGATTTACTATATCAGAATCAGTATTACTTGCAATTAAGTCTCTTACAAGCGAATCTGAGATACCTTGTAAGTCTTTGAAGGTAAATGTACCATCTTCATTTTTAACTGCGTGTAAATCCTTTAAAAGCCTATTTAAACCTCTATCTGATAAGTCATCAATAGCTCTCATAGCATAATCACGTAATTCACGACCAGATAGCTTTTTACCATTTGGTAAATAATAATCACCATCAAGTCTGATGTTAGAATATACAGTTTTCATAGCCTGTGTTACCAACATACGCTTTTCTGCTTCGTGAGCTTCAATAGGCATCTGATTTAATAAGTTACCAAAGCTCTGTTGTCTAAATGTAATGGGTTTGTTATAAGAACCATTTTCATCCTTAGTAAATTCTTCGGATATTTGAGACTGAGAAGTATCTGTATAGAAATCATATTCAACGATATTACCTACTTTTACTGCCGATTTAGTAGTAAACATATCAATAGGATTGGTAGTATCATTCATTCTATCATACAGTGCTTTTAAGTCTCCAGTTGCTAATACTTTAAACAGAGGGAAGATAGCCATCTTATTAAAGATAGGCATATTTATGAATTCACCTTGTAATGGTTCAAGTATTTCATTACCAAAGTAAACCATCTTCTTTGGTGACATTACTGCTGCTAGGGTATTTACATATTTACGTACATCACCAAGATCATCAGCATGTTCTTCTACGTAATCAATAGCAGCTTCAGTCTCAGCATCTAATAAGCCTTGTGTAGCAAGAATAGCTTTATACATAGTAGGAGAACAATATACAGAAGCATCTGCTTGGTTAATAGGATTATCTTCTGTATTTATAGTAATATTACCATCTTTATCCATAGTAATATCACCATATAGTTTTAAATCTCGCTCTGTACTAGTTTTAGCTTTATCTTTAATAGCCTGAGGTATATCTTCATGACTAAATAAATCATCAGATTCAAATACATTGTCTATGAATTCTTTAGTATAATTACCATCATTTTCCATAAGTTCTCTTACATAAGCTCTGTAAATAGCTTTGTAAAGTTCTTTAGGTTGATTAGTGTGTGTTTCGATATCTTTCAGACCAGCTACATTGTATCTGCCATTCTTATACCTAGGTATTTTATTCATAATGTGATTTGGATCTGTAAAGTCTAATCTAGGTCTATCACCAGTTGATAGCGTACCAGCAAGACGTTTAGATACATCTGGATAATTCTTAAAGAATGCTACATCTTTGTATATTACCTTTTCTGTTTCAAACATTGAAACAAAATGATTAACAGTAAATGTCCAAATAGCATCCATAATAGCAAGGTTCTCTCTTAGCATTTTATTCTGAGAACCTGATAATTGAGCATAAGTATTAGCATAGTTATTACTTCTTTCATTTATAGACGAAACAGGTAAGAACTTATTAGACCATAAACCTGATTTCTTTTGCTCAATTAAACCTAATTTCTGTACATACTTTAACTGTTCATCAGCTCTATGAATAAGAGTAGTATTAATATCTTCTTTCAATTGAGCAACATTATTGAAAGTATCCATTAATTCTTGATCACTTAAGCTATTAAAGTCTATATAGTTAGTATTACCGTTTTCATCAGTATGCCATACTCCACGAGCAATACGGAATTTACCACCTTTACCAGTATCCTTTCCTTTCTTACCAAAGTACATAGTAGGTCTATTAGCATCGTCTATTTGGTCTTCTGCTAATTTCATTCTACGATACTGTAGTATAGCATCATATTCACTCTTATAATACTTATAGAACTGCTCTATTACATCTTTAGACATCCTAATACTGAGTTCACCATCCAAAGGTACAATCTCCATTGTACGGTCTTTAAATAGTCTAAGACCCTGTATAGGCATATATGTCTTTTTATCAGACATAGTAGGGAGTACTAATATATCATTCTCAGACAATGTGAATTTAGAAATGAATGTTTCTACTTTAGGAGCAGATTGATAATCCGTACCTGTATTACCAGAGTTATACTCAGTAATGTTAAGTAATGTACCTACAGTAAGACGAGTATTAGGATTACTCTTTAACTGATTATAAACTATAGAAGAACTATTGATAGGACACTTTAACAGTTTATTGACATAAGATCTATCATTATTCAATTTCTTTATTTCTAGAGTAATATAGTTATGTTTAGATAAAGGATAAACTGTAGTGTTTTTTGGACCTAATACCTTTTCTTCAAGGTTATTATTATTCAATTGATAGTGTACAATAGCTAAGTTAAGTATACTATTTTCTCCAGTAAAGATAGCATCAGCAGTACGTTTAATACGATCTGTTGGTTTATCTTTTACTGGTCTACGTAATATTTCAGGTATAGCTTTAGCCAAACTACCATCTCTATTACTTGTTAATAAGTCCTTAGCTGCTTGTAATATAGTAGGCTTGTTAACAGAATTGATAGCTGATACTTTATCTACAATTGCTTGGAATAAAGTGTCATAAGTAATAGATATACCTATTCTGTTATAAATATCTAATAATTTATATAGTGCTTGACTAAGATCTTCATTAGTAGATGAATCTGTTAACTTTGCTAATTCATTTGTAGCTTTAGTGAGTTCATCTCTTAATCCTTTAAGTTTAGCCATATCGGGCTTTCTATTACCCTGTTCATCAGTTATCATAAATTCACTGTTATAGAAATTTCTATTCCAGTCACTTACAATACGCTTACCGTTACGTACATTTACACTACCACCTAAGTTAGATATATACATTACTTCATTAGTACCAACATCTTGATATCCTACAGTAAGGAAATTATGTCTAAATCCAGTAATAGTTTGGAATATCTGTGTCTGTAAGTTAGAGTCTTTTATCTTAGATAATCTATTATATACAGAAGCAAAGAAAGGATCTGTCTTAGCTAACTGAGCAGATTTACGTATTAACCCACCATAACTATCCTCATCAAATAACTTATCTACGATTCTACGCCAAGCTGCCATAAATGGAGTCACACGTGGAATACCTGTTTCAGGATTAATGTCCCTAGTATAAGTCTTAGTAGCAGCATTATATAAACGGTCTTCAATAGAAGATAAGAACAGTTTAACAGCAGGTCTAATATTATGTAGAATAGATACTTCATAAGATGCTTTATCGTATTTATCAAAGTTATCCTTTTCTATTTCACCACCATCACGTTCCTCTGTTTCATCATACTCTTGTTCTTCCTTGATTTGTTTCAAACTTAGTTCTGCTAATTTTGCTTGTACGTCTTGTTTGAATATATCAAAGTTATCAAACAGTTCTTTAGCAGCAGCTCTCTGTTCAGGTGTAGCAGCTTCATCATATGAAAGATCTTCTAAGAATTCTCTCATATCGTTATAGTCTATGTTAATTCTAGATAAGTCGTCTACTATATCTTCAGTAGTCATAGACTGACTAATATAAGATGTAGTAAAGTAATCTACAGCTTGGAAATAACTATCAAGAGATTTAATATTCTGAAATTCATGACCATGCTGTGTAAAATTAACTCTATAACCATAAGCTTCTATAAATCTATCCTTAGCTTCTTGTGTTACAGGTATATTAGCATATTTACCTTCATATATACCCCTAAATATACTTGTAGGTCTTATTCTACCTACTAAAGAATATACAAAGTCTATAAGCTTATTAAACCATTTAGTGATTCTATAAACCTTAGAAGGTACAGTTTCAAGCATATACTTTCTAAAGTCTTCAGCCAATGCTTCTTCAACTTGTTTGTTAGAAGCATTTTTCATATTTTCATGAGAAGCCCTATAAGCATCATATACCTTATTACGCTGCTGTTCAGACATTAATAACAGAGATACCCTATGATATGCTTCATGATATTCAACACCAGCAGGATCACTAGAGTAAAGATGAATAGCATCTTGTGTCATATGAGATAATGCTGTAGCTGGCATATCAGAAGATACTGCTACATCAATTATATCAATTTCAGCATCAGACATACCTAATTTCTCTTTTAAGAAATTACGTGCCTGAACCTTATTCATCTTCTCTTTAGAAGTATATGTCTTATTGGGAGTAAAGTTTACTCTTACTTCAGTTTCGCTACCACCAAATGTATTGAGATCACGGAAAGTACGACGTTTACGAGTAGGAGCTAGTTTTTCTTCTACTGTAGGTTGTTCAACTTGAGGTTCACTTACTGTTGGAACAGCTGTAGAATTAGGAATATTAGTTGGAGCATCCTGAGTAATACCATCAGCAATGACGAATGGTCTTTCATATCTCTCTGTATTAAGATTAGATTTTAACATACCGTTCTTAATCATCCATGCTAATAAAGAATGATCTAAGTCATCTTTAGTAAATACTATGCCAGGCACTAATTCTAATCTACCATTAGCTTTTTCTACACTACTTGCTAGTCTTCCTTGAAATAGATCTCTAAGCTTCATGTCTACTGACACAACATCGTTGTTTTTTGAAGGTACCTTAAAGGGCATAGAACCTTCTTTCATAAGCCAATCTACAAAAGCTTTTCTCTCTTTATCTCTCTGGTCTGATGTTAAGCCAGCAATTGAGGTGCTATTATTACCATATACTAATTTACCTACTACACCACTGTTATCTACATATAACTGTTTATTACGCAGGTTCTTAGCAGCAGCATCACTAATATCACTATTATCTTTTACTTGGGTAGCTTCTCCATAATTCAAGAATAACTTGATTAAGTCAGAGCCAATAAGATCTGTATTACCTATCTTATCATAGCTTGAGAACCCAGACTTAAACACAATAGTAGATAATAGATTAGCTAGTTCTTCTAAGTTGTTATAGCTTACTGTGCTAATCTTTAATGGCAATGGTCTACCTGATAGACGTTTATTGCCAGCTATAATATAATACACACCACCTGAGGTAGTACCGGTAAAACCAGTATTATCACCGTGTATAGTATATATAGTTTCAGCAGATCTTACACCAGTACTGTAACCAAAGTTATCAAGTTCTTCATCTAAGTTAGTACTTAACTGTAAGATATTATTAAACTTAGCATCATTAATAGGAGCATATTTACTAATACCTTCTACTGCATTATGTATTAATGTACGTGTAGGAGTTACTTTAATATTATAATCTATTGCATTAGTAAGATTGCCATTAGAATCTTTAACAACAAATCTAGATATAATATCAGCACGTGCAGCCCTAAGATCATTTATTAAAGTATTATACTCTTCACTAGTATCTCCTACTCTAAGGTTATTAGGACTACGCATAGCTAACCAGTATTTCTTACCAGTTTTGCTATCTGTGATTATCATACCTACCCTAGCCCAATCATATGTAGCTGGATTATTCCATTTTACTTTAGTGCTGTTAGTCTTATAGTGTATAAACGGCGCTACAGAATATTCAAATGATAAATCACTTAACCTAGTACGGAATAACTCTGGTAATTCTGTATTAAGTGAGAATGTTACTCTATTACCATTTGCAAAAGTTATTGTTTCGCTTAATTGAGCGTCATGTTTATAATGGAAGGTATTGAGGATACCTAATCTGCTATCTTCTGAAAAGTCCTTTAACTCATTATCAGTAATAGCATCTGCTGGAATAGTTGCAGGAGCTTGTGGAGTTGGTAATACACCAGCTTTAGCTGCTTCTTCTACTTGACTTTCTGTAAGATCACTTACAGGTGTATCAAATAAATCATCCACAGTAATAGCAGCAACTTCTTGAGGAGAACTCATTCTAGCTCTATCTTCCTCTGGCATCTGATAATAGGCAGTAGTATAAGCACCTTTAATAGAATCGAAGTGAGTAGTTAACTTTTCTCTATTATTACCAATAGCCTCATACATATTCAGGGCTACTTCTTTAAACTTATATGCACCTAAATTAAATGCATTACCTAATAATTTTAAGAAAGCAACAAATATCTTTGCTTGTTTCTCAGCATTTGCAGCTGGGTCAAAGGCAAAACCTACACTATTGTCATCAAGTAAATCAAAGAAATCTTGAACAGACTTATTAAATTTAGCTTTAGCATCCTGAGCATCTTGTTTAGCTTTAGCTGCTTTACTGGGTTTAGATGGTTCTACTGCTTCACCACCTCTTTCGTCAAATACACCTTCTCCTGTAGGATCACCAAAACCACCTGCAAAAGGATCTTCATCAGAACTTAATATGTCGTTATTTACTATAGGTTTTTCCTTTTCTGTATCTGTTGTATCTACAGAAGAAGGAGCAGCAGTAGCAGTAGGTTGAATAGCAGGTGTACCTAAACCTATATCTTGACCTTCTGCAGCAGCTATTAAAGCTGCATCTGCTTCATCCAGCTCATTAGCACTTATAGTTCTTCTAGGTTTACTTGGTTTAACAGGTTTGATAGGTTTAGTAGGAGTAGCAGGTTTAACCTGTTCTACAGTAGGAGCAGGTTGTTCTGTAACTGTACCAGTGGGTACTGTAACAGGTTTAGATGGTACTACAGGTTTGTTAACAGTTTGTTGTTCAGTAACGCCAGTAGTCCCTTCCATCATTTCTTTACTTTGCTCTTTTTTAGTTTGATAAAGCTCAAGCATTTCATCAATAAGCTTTTCACCTTGAGCATTATGAATATTGCGTAAAGCTTTTAATTTAAGGTTTCTACGCTTTTTAGGCGTTTTCTTTTCCTTAGCCTCAGTAATGATATCAGCACGTTGAGAAGCTTCTGTAGGGGTTATTTTAGCACCATTTTCAATACCATTAAAGGCATTGTAGATTTCTTGATTCCTTTCAGCATTAATCTCTGAAAATAATCTATCTTCTATAGCATTCTCATATTCAGTAACTTCATTAAAAGCGCCAACAGATGCTACTTGATTGTTTAATAATGTCTTATCACCAGTATAGTTCTTATACCAGGATGGCATTGCTTTATCTATAGACTTCTTTCTTGCTTGAAGTCTATAACGCATATCATCTAGTTTAGCTAAAGTATACTCGTTACCTCGTAATTCAGCAGGGTTAGATGTTGATTTAACTATTTCTGTAGCATTATTAACCTCATTGAGCATATTATCTAACACTCTCTGTTGTTCTTGTAACTTAAATAGTTCTCTAATCTCATCTTTAGATACTATTTGATCTGTAGATTGAGCATTATCATTAATCGTATTAAATGCATTATCTACAGCTTTCTCCATCTGAGTAGATAGTGCTGCATTTGAATTAAGTGCTTGCGCTCTATTAGTAAGTTGCTGATTCTTATCTGTAAGGTCTTCTAATGAAGCCTTAAAATCTTTCTCAGCTTGCATATATAAACCTACTAGATTACCAAACTCTTCAGTATTCTGTTCGATACCTAAATTTTCAGCTAGATCTTTCATTCTATCAGATTTAGCTACAGTAAATACACGAGATGCAAACTGTGCTTCTTCTAAAGCATCATCACTTGTAAAACCTTCTGGTAGATTCTCTGTAGGTCCTTCAGCCAGATTAGCCCATGCATTAACTACTTCGGATTCAACACCTTTAAACTTACCACTAGCGTAAGTAACTGCTTTAGACATATCTTCCTTAGTATTAATCTCACCTACAGCAAGCTCATTTACTTTATCCATCCCTTTAGTTTCCTTATATAAGGAATATGCTCCTCTAGCATTTACGCCTACTTGCATAGGGGATAAAAGACTAGCAGCTGCACCAAGCTTTACATTATTCCAGTATTCACTGTCATTTTCATATAAAGCGTCTTGATAGCCAAAAGGACTACCGAGTATATTTACAAGAGTTCTACCTTTTTCTTTATAAGCGCCAAATAGAGATGAAGCTAAACCTTCTAAGTTCAAATCACTATCATCAAAATCCCCTCTTTTGTAAGCTGCACCAGTAGTATATTGTGCACCTTCTTCTAATGCTTCATTAAAAGAAGTAGCAAGATTACGCACTGCTAAATCACCACCTATATAAGCAGCTTTAGCAGCTCTACTAGCCCAACTTCTAGTTGCTTTATCTATAGCATTTCTACCTAATACATACTTAGATAAAGTCTTTTTAGCAGCATCAGCAGCTTTATCACCTATTGCTTCAATAGGGTCTGATAATAAAGCACCTTTCTTTATAGTCTTACCTAGCCAACCATCAGCAATTTTACCAAAGTACGGTAACATGATGACGTCACTAGCTAAGTTAGATGCATAAGTAATAGACATATTCTGAGCAAAGTCTCTATCCAAACCTTGTCTTGCTTGTATCTGAGCTTCTGCTAGAATGGGATTGGTAGATTCAATTTGACCATCTAATATCTTTTCAAATATCTTATCGTCAGATAACCTTGCATATTTTTCATCTAAACCATTTGCACGGGCTTCATCTGCAATATTAGAAATAGTTAAACCTGTACTGGTAATTAACTGAGTCACTCTATCTCTATAATCATCTGCAACATTAGCATTGGCTTCATTTTCAGCTTGTTTATAGTTAGAATAAAGTAACATACCAGCATTAGCTACATCTAAAGCAGCAGATATAGCACCTACTGTACCAGCAGCTACACCACCAACGGTACCACCAGCAGCAGTACCAGCACCAGGTACAACACTACCTGCTATAGCACCTGAAGCTGCACCTATAGCTGCTTTAGAGATTGCCTTTTTGAAGACAGATCTAAGAGCGGTAGAAGCATATGGAGCTACTTGCCATAACCATGCAGATGAAGAAGAACCTACAGCTTGTGGTACAGTATATATCCATTTACTTGGCTCTGTCCACTTAAACTCTTGATTCTCACTCATAGCTTGTTCAAATCTAGAATCTACTTTATATCTTTCAATATCAGCTTCATCTGTTTCAATATCTGCATAGAGTTCATTAGCTTTATTCTGATAGGACTTTAAGTCTGCTTCTTGCTTTTCTCTGATATCAGAAATATTGCTCATATCAGGAGATACACCTAGAGACATTAATGCTTCTCTAGTGTTATACAAGTTACTATCTATATTGCTCAATTCATTCTGAATCTGTGATATCTCAGTGTCATCTTGTGAAACTGCTAAATGGTTTAGCAAGTTATTTCTTTGACTCACTAAACCATTATAAGTTTCAAACAAATTAATGTTCGATTTAATTCTATCCATCTGTGGTAATACTTCACGTCTAAGTATACCCTGAGTATTAGCCAATTGTGCTTCGTTCATAGCACGCAAAGAAGCTGCCACAGAGTTAGTTATTAAATCATATGTACTAAGATTATTACGAGATTCGTCTAATGTGTCATCGGTATCTAGAGCTGGCTTATAAGAATCTTTCTGATAACTAGCAAGATCTCTAAGTATTTCATGAGGACTAATAGTACCACCCACTTCAGGGTTTACAGTACCATTAGAGGCACCTAAATAATCTTCATAATTCTTCTTACGAAGCTCTATTGCTAATGGAACACCACTGTTGTTTTTAGTTTTCTCCATAGATCAAATCTTCATTACTTTGTCTATAATTTATATTACCTTTAGAACCTAATTTGCTATATTGGAACTCTTCAAGATTTGCTCTTTCTCTTGTTTGTTCATTATTGAGTACCCCTTTCATAACAGGTATTTCAATGTATACTCCATTATATTGAGTCTCGTGACCAGGTGCAAATGTACCATCATCTGCAATTCTCACACTCTTAATATCAGCAATTCTACCATTATAGTTAGGTATCTTACCATTTAGACTATTTACAAACTTTTGGAAGTCTTCATTTTTTATAATTTCTTCAGATGTATCGTCACCAAAGAAACCGGTATCAAAATAGTCTTTATAGATATCTTTATTGTTTAAGAAATAATTTACTGGTATATATGCTTTATATTCCTGAGTATATGATTCATTACCGGGAAGACCATTCTCAAGTAATACTTTACTGGTAGGAGTAATACCCATATTAGGTATATTATTATTAATGAGATCCTGTTCAAACTTAGTTCTAGCTGAACTCCAATTAGCATTGTTAACAGGTACGCCCATCTTAGCATTAACATACTGCTCTTGTGTCATCATACCAAATATATTATTACCAGAGTAAATAGGACTACCATTGATACCCTTTACTACTGAATTCTTATCAAGCTCAGCATCGTTGATAAAGTTAGCTTGAGAACCTATATCTACTGATAGTTCTTCCCATACGGTCTTAGCAGTTTTGTTACGGTTTAACGGTAATTGTTTACCGCTTTCTGTTACTCTATCTACATAGGTTTTTTGCCATTTACTGCCAGGTGTAAATGTTTTTTGAGCTCTTTCAAATTGAGAATTATATTTTATGGTCACACCATCTTCAGTTTTGACTGTGCCTGGTTTACTTAGCAGTGTAGAAGCAAGTTTAGTAGAGAATTGAACTGGCATAGTCTCTTCTCCAGATGCTTTCTTTGTAGCAGCAGCTCTAGCTGTAATTAAAGAGAAAGGATTAACCTCTCTAGTAGGTCTAATAGTTCTATCAATATTAGATTCTACAATAGAATTTCTTAGCCATTGAATTGCTTCAGCATCACTTGCTCCAGTATTCCTTTTATAAACTTCCATATGCTTTTGAGCCTCTGGAGTGTTTACTATATCGTTCAAGTGAGCATCTGCTACATTCTCGAGATCGCTAAGTGTGTTGCCAAAATAGTCATAACCACCTTTAGTATATAAATAACCCTTCTGTAATTTAGCATAATAAGGATCTGCTAATTCTCTAATATCTTTATATGCTAAAGGAGCTATATCGTTGAAAATACCTTTTGTACTATCATAGTTTGCAAAGTCTACACCATGCCACATCTCATTGTATTTACCAGCAGCAGCTAACTGTTGATTAAACTTCATTCTTTGCTCCATTCCTTCTTTACTCTGAAGTAATTTAGACAATTTAAGTCTATCTACATTGTTAATGATAGAATTAATCTGAGCTCTACCTTCTGGAGTCTTAAGTAAATCAATATTCTGAGATAGTTTATCAATAATTGGTTTAGCTTTACCGAGTGTTTCATCATACCAAGTTTGCATATCCTTTAAAGAAGGAGATCTAAAATCAGACCATTTATCTAATGCTCCAGATAAGTCTGAAATAGCTTTATCTACCCTAGCATTTGCATCCTTACCAAGTGTATACAGTTGTTGGAAAGGTAGTGGAGCATATGTATCTATAAATTGAGCTTGTGCTGGATTATCATATCTATTAACCATTCTTTTTACCCTTTCTATTATTGTAATACATATTATCCATATCTGCTATCAGTTCACCAGGATTACCATATGCTAAGAAATTTCTCAAATAAGGGTATATCATAGCATCTCTAGCAGCTTCATTACGCATCTTTTCTTTAGTCTGAGACCATTGACCTAACTGACCAGCAGCAGTAGCACCAAAGTTTCTTGCAGCAGCTCTATTACGGGCATTTAAGACATTAGTAAGTACAGTATTCTGTATGTATTGTTGACCTAAATTGTTCATCATATTTGCGTATTCACCCAAGTATTGATTATTTGCATTATCCCTATTGGCATATACTGAAGCATTCTGAGCATATTCCCCAGTAGCTAATTGATTTCCATATGCTAAATTCATACCAGTATTAGGATTAAGTCTAGCCATGTTATTACGAGCAATCGCTCTAGATCTTCTGTTAGCTGCAAGAGTAGGCTCTATGTTAAGTCTACGACTAGTCATAGCTCTATTAATAGCTCCAGAGTAAGGATTAAGGACTTGGTCTTCTGTTTCAGGTCTACGTCTACTTTGAATCCAATTATACAGTATAGGAGATAAACCAGACAGACTGCCAAAGTTAGATGAAGACTTACTAGGTGTTTTAATCTCATCTGGTGTTAATGTGGGATTGAAATCTTCAATATTTAGCAACGGAGCGTAAATAGGATCAGATGCTAAAGATGGATTGAAATCTTCAATATCCAGTAAAGGAGCTTGATTAAGAGAGTTAGTGGCTTTAGCAGGCTTGCTTGCTGGAGTATGTTTCCTAACAGATTTAACCTTTGTTATAGGTGCTGCATCAGGAAATGGTACTTCAGGCAAATCGTATATAGGTTCATTTACACCTACAGGAATTGTTTCACCAGTAATAGCATCAACACTATTATCTACTGGATCATTATTATATACATAAGTTCTACCAGGTGCTGGACCAGATTTAGGTACAAGGTTTTCTGTCCAATTAATCCCGTTCAAGTAATTCATTACTGGAGCATCCCAATTAGAGTTCTTAGTTGCGCCTAAACCAGCTTTATTACCTGTGTTATTAAAAGCATTTGTAAGAGCACTATTAACTGCTATACCTTGTACTGGAGAAGTTAAGAAATTAGCAATAGATTTGCCTAATCGTCTAGTCCAATCACCTTTACCATCTGCATATGCTGGTATTCCTTTTACTTTAGGCTTAATACCTTTCTTAGCTTTAACTGCTTCTTGCTCTGTAAGTAATTGTTCATACATTGCATTTGCATTTCTTTTATTTAACATATTTGTGTTCTTAGCAAATATGTCATTACCTTTACTCTTTTTCGTCATTTTAGTAAGTTTTTCACCTTCTTGTGCAAATGTTCTATTTGTACCAGGTCTCTTAATTCTATCAGATAAAACAGATTCAAGATTAGAAGCATCTATTAAATGATTGTCTGTACCTGGTTTACTATTAGGTACTTGTTCAATATTACCAAAATCATCTCTTATTACTTCATTATTATCTACATAAGCTAAATCTGGTAATATACCACCATTTTCAAAAGTATAAGCTAAAGAATTATCATCCCAATATTTTTGTTCAAGTGTGGCTGCATTACCTTTCCCCATTGCTATTTCTTTAGCATTTGCTTTAATACGTTTCTGTTTGTTAATTGCATTCTTTCTAAATATACCTGATACAAGGTTACCAACACCACCTACAGCTCCACCTATAGCTGTACCAATACCAGGAAGGATAGCAGAGCCTACAGAAGCACCTTTGGCAGCACCCCCTAGAGTACTGCCAACAATATCTGCACCAGATCCTTCTTCTGTAAAGCCTTGTAAACCAGCTCCCAATATAGAAGCAATTTCTAAACCTTGATCTATACCAAAAGCGTAAGCTGGAACTTTCTTTTTATTTATTTTCTTTTTCATATTATATCAATGAATATCTGTATGCTGTACTAATATAAGGAACTTTAAATGTATTACCACCATTGCAATCATATTTGTAATGACAGATTAAATATTTCCCTTTCATTCTATCTCTATAAGATTTGTTTACTAACTCTTCAGCCTCATTTAATTCTCTACTACTACGAGGAATACAGAATTTATAAGTATCCTCTCTATAATCTATATCATCCTGAGTAAGAGTAAAACTAGTTTGTCTTTTAGTTTCAAAGTAGATGTTATCAAAGTTAGTATCGTAAGTAAAGTCACCGCCATATTCAACGTTATCAAATGTTTTAGTTTGAGGGTACTTATCATTTACTATAAATCTAACATAAGATATTTTATCTTTGCCAGTAAACATATCTAATTCGTTACCTGAATTATACTTATATACAGCTAAATTCTTGTATATCATTAATTTATCTGTAAATTCAGCATACCAATCAGGTCTATAAGTATAGAATGAAGTAAAAGCTCCAACTTGTTCATTAAATACTAAAGTCTTATCTTCTAGAGTAAGAAGAACTTCATTGTATTTTTTATCATATACAGATATAGGATCATTTGTAATTATATCCTTATTATCATGTAAATAAGACTGTACACCTTTTAACTTAGATACAGTACGTAATTGATTATCAAAACCACATATTTCATTTCTATCGGCATCATACCAGTATACTGTACTATCTGATTGTGTTGCAGTTCTTAATTGATTCTCTTTAGAACCGTTCTTGGTAGTAAAGTAATCAAATCTAGTTAATACACCACCAGTACCTAACGTAAGTGCACCTGCATTATTATCTTGGATAAGAGAACGTTCATTTACAGCAAGTGTGCCAAAAGCGTCAGTTTGCCAGAACAACAAGTTATTCTTAAATAACTTTAAATTGTTTATAGAACCAAATCTGGTATCAACATCTAAGTAATTAGCAACCCTGAATTTAGTCCACGAATCAGTTACTTCTAAGTTAGTCTTAGGTTCTGAGTTCATTACTCTGGTGTCTGTATGTAAATTATCTATACTATATATTGATTTACTAACATAGTTTTTAGCTCTAGGTTGAGCAGAATAAGCATCATTATAAGCATATAATGGCGTATTCTGAACATATATAGAACCTACTTGTACTATATCATTCTCTACAAAGTGATTTGCATAGCCTGTACCAGATTCATAAGTCTTAGCTGTACCTACAGTATCCGTTCTCAATGAAAGATTAATAGAAGATTCTAACGGTATATAAGCACCATTATATGCTCTAATTCTTTCATTATCTGGTTGTTCATAATTATCACTAGCATTATGATATGCAAACATACAATTAGCATAATCTAATACACCAACGTATGTATCACCACCAAATACGTTTACTTTAGTATTACTATTGTCTTTCGCATTGACATAAGATCCTGTACTTATATATACAGAGTTCTGTCTTGTAGCATAACTATTACCACCATAAGGTGTTACAGATTGTCTTAAATTGGCAATGAGAATTGTATTAGCGCTTTCTGGTCCAGCAGCTAATTCTGGTACTTCTCCAACCATAGTGTTACGAGAAGTCATATCTGTACTCTGGAATATTGCACATACTCCATGAGGTCCAACCTTCCTAACATTATTATCGTCATAATCATTAGCCTTAGATGTATCTCCATATACCCAGTTATAATACACCATGCTACCTACATTGGTAGCTTTAGTTTTCCACGCATCATCATCTAAGTCAAATGGATCTGTATTAGTAGCAATTGTAATGTCTTGAATTGATGCTGAATTATATCCCCCTGTAGTAATTTTATTGTAATACTTAGCTAGAGTAGCATCATACCATGATTCTGCACCCATATAGATTGCATTGTTTGCAGTAGATTGCTTTATAGAATCTCCTACAGCTGTAACTGATGCATAAGCCCAACCGCTGTTCTTAGCCCAACTAGTACCAGTATTTGAGGTTATATTCTTTAAATCATGTTTTGAAGCTTTTGCTCCAACCAATACTTTGACTTTATCACCATTGGGTACAACCTTATCATTCGCAGGAGTACCGTTACCCATAGATTCATCAGGAGATATTGAAGATCTTAGTCTATATATACCTTTAATCTCTGTAGCTCTACCTGTTACTTCAGATGCATTTGTTCTATTGACACATATTTCTGGTGAAATAAATAAGAAATATTCATTAGCATTCTGACTACTAAAGTCAAAAGCATGTGCATATTTATTATTTTGTGACACCATACCGTGAGAAGTAGAATAAGTAAGATATGGAAAAGCAGTTAATTGATTTGTATTATCATAATTACAAACACAACTAACAGCTCCTTGCATCAATATTGTTCTATCTGAAATAGTTCTTTCACATCTTACAATCTCATAACCAGTAATCTTCTTACTTTGGATTAAATCACTTGGTATATTAACTGTGAATTGTACACCTAATGGGTGTGTAACTACTTCTAGACTATTAGTAGTACTACCACCAATATCTACTCGCATACCTGAAGTAAAGATATTATAACCGGGTGTACTAGCTTTAGGCATTCTTATATCTGCGATCCAGTGTGCAGAAGATGCTACATTTTCTTCATTGTAGAATACAATAGCAAAACGATATATTTCATCTCTCATATAACCCCTTGCCATTGATTCTACTTCACTATTACTATAGTTTAACACTTTAGCAGTAGCATCAGCAAAAGATAAAGACCCTGCATCTGACCAGGAACCATCTTCCTCAATGTTATATAAATCTAGAGTAGATGTAGAACGTGCTTTAGAGTTTAATGAGAAAGAATCTTCAGCATAACCTGTCCTAGATGTAGGTGCATCACTTTCAATTAGATTGGTTTTTATAAACCTATATGAAATATTTTTACCTATACCACCATATACATATTTACCTGTAGCATCTGGAGCATATAAATACTGACTATTATCATCATAGTTTGCAGGACAAATACAGTCGTGATTAGTTGGTATATCTTTAGTACTTATTTCTGAAGTAGAAAATGTTATAGAGTTTTGTCCAGATGTAGAAGTTAATAATATTTGACCATTCTTATTGCATCTATATGCTCTAGCATCAAATTCATCATCACTAATATCCCAAGTCTGTTCAGTGATATTAGCAGCAAATAACATATTGTCTTTAGATTCTATTACTTTGGGAGTAAACAAGTAAGTACTTAAACCATTGAATTCTTCCAGAGTAAGCTCATCAATAACTGAACCACCTTTATCTTCATAGACTAAAGTATTATTTGAAATACTTATTTCATCTATCACTGTGATAACCGGTTCTGCAGTATTACTAGAGTAATATATAGAAATTATTCTAGCTCTACTAAAAGAGTTAGTATCAACAGTAGTCTGTAGTTTAATGGACCTATTAGTAGTTTCTTCTTTAGAACTACCATAGATATCTTGGCTGTTAGTATTTTCTAAACTTCTAGATACTGTAATAATTGGAGATAAAACAGATATAGACGTTTCAGATGTTCTGGGATTAAATAGTTGATAGCAATATTGATACTTACCAGCTTTCAATCCACCTGTACCTAAACCTTTAAAGAATAAAGGTGGTAATTGACTCTTTGGTGATATATTTAAAGAGTCTACATTAAGATTAGGATGAGTTGTGGCTACATTTAATACTCTAATCTGATGTACCCCATCACACCAGTATATCTTAACTAGATCATCAGATTCCCATTTACAAACACTACTAACAGCATAATGACCATCTATAATAGGAATATCCAATGCTACATTGGATGCTACTGTAGTCACTATAGGTTCAGTTTCAGATGCACCAAAATCGTATCTATATATATTGAAGTTACTACCTTTCTTAGTAAACACAATTGCCCAATCCCTAATTGTATTTGTATGGACTATTGTTTCACCATTCAATGTCAATGTAGGATTGAGCTTACGTACGCCTTCAATATTCTGCATTACTCCAGTAGAACTATTATCGTTGGCAATAATACGTATATTTTCTGCCCATTGATATTGCCCTGAATCTATAACTGAATAGTCTAGATCACAGTTCATTCCTTTCTGGAAAGTATTTGTTTGTCTTTGTGCATTCATTATCTATTAGCATTATAAATGTGTTGTATTGAACCAGTATGACTATAGAAGGAGCTGTGATCATTATACTCTGGATAGATCTTATTCCATGTATGTTTGATAGACTCCATCTCATCTTCATTGGGAAGCATTGCTTCTGCATATGCTTGTTTACAGTAGTAATTCCAGGAGTTTCTCATATTTGCATACATACGTTCGTTCCACTCACCTCTTATATATTTCTGAAAAGCAATTTTCTGAGTAATATACCAATATATTGCTTCTAAGTAAGAGATATTATCTGGTACCATAGGATAGCCATCTTCATCAGTGATAATAGCACTGTAAGACAGTTTTAGGTAACCACAAGGAACGTTTGTAATAATATAACCAGGTTTAATACTATATTGTAAATCCCAGTTAGGATTAACACTAGTATTACCTCTAATATAGTCAAGGTTAACAGTATGTGTATTTATAAGATTACGTAGTATAGTCTTCATATTCTCATTGGTATTTAGCATTTCTAATGCTTTTGTTTTATCTATATTACCATATAAGTCTACTACTAAATTTACTAATACTTCATCTTTAACCAGCATTTCAGGTTTATCACAGCATTTCTTGCAGTCTTCACAACCCCAAGCAGCAAATGAACCTGTGGCTTTCCTCATAGGAAACCAAGGTCCATCACAATTAAAAGAGTATGCTACTTGATGTAATTTATGAAGATTACAAGGTAATTGAGCTTGGTGACAATCAATCTTTATAATTGGCGCACCATTCACACCAGATACAACTCGCTCAAATTGCTGTACTGCACCAATTTTTTCCATAGCTTCTCCTACCCACTCTCGCATATCTGATATTAGAATATCATCTTCTTGCAATCCCAGGTCTGCTATTACTTTAGCTATTGCAGTTTTAACTGATGTTAATTTTGTTATCATTTTTATATTTCCATTTAAATCCAAATGCTGTTTTATTAGAGCCTAAGCAACAACGATTTATAGTAGAACGATTAGATAAATTACCCATAGCTATTGCGGCTTCTTTTATTGATGAAAATTCGTTAATTATAGCATTGGTACACTTATCTATTTGGTATACTATTCTTTTGTTTCTAGTATCATCTAAAGGTTTAACAACATTAAAAATATTTCTTGTATCTTTATTGTATTTCCATAAGAAATTGTATGCGGAATGTATTTTGCCTTTACAACACAAATTTATGCAAACATATGAACCACGAACATATTTTCCAGCTTCTGTAAGTGACGGAAAAGTTCTTATATAATTTCCATTTAAATCATATTGATCTACAGCTTTTGTTCCTTTTCCTTTTCTACCTTTAGACTGATTTTCTAAATGTTGTTTGGATGGTTTACGACCTTTTAAAGCGTTAGATATTCTTTTCCTTGTTTGTTCTGTACATATTCTACCAGTATTAATTTTTTTCAATTTATTTTTTAACCATTCTGGCATTTTAGTATATGTTCTTCTATTTGCTATTGGACAAATATTGTAGTCACCATCAGAATCTATCCATTTTTGTTCCACAAAATTTAAAGTATCTTGAATCTTTTCACATTCTTCTAATACCATAAATTTAAAATACTTTTCTCCATATTTATTATATGAATTTTGTAAATGAACGTTTTTGTGATTACCTTTGCGTAATTGTGATCTGTGTTCAGCAAAACGTTCTTTAAAACATTTAGTACTACCTACATATTTCTTTCCATTTAAAGTATTTACTATTACATACACGCCACTAGTAGTTGGAAAATCAGACCATTTTGTATTAAAGCTCCACATAATCTCTAATTCTATTCTTTAATATATACGCCAGCCTGCGTTTATTGGCTCTTGTCATAACCAGTTGATACTTGGTTTTATTTTTAACTAACATGTTGTGTTTATTCCAATAAAATCTAAATTTATATCCATTGGTTATTTCATTCAAATGATAAACTATTTTACCTACTTTCTTTGTTTCTGCATAATCTATCCTGAGACTCCTACCACTATATTCTTTTGGTTTATGTTTTACTATACTTAAGGTACCTAACCTACATGGTAATTTTATCTCTTTACCATTCTCTATTAATTCATCTCTTAAGTATTTAAAATAGTCATTTATTATATCTCTAAACACTCTATATTCTACTTGATATAATGGGTTATCACCAACATAATCAATATAAGATTTGTAGAAGTCTTTGCCAGTATAAGATTTAGTTTCTTGCATTTAGTTCATTATTAACGTCGTTAGTACTATTATTCGTGGTGTCAGTAGGTACTGATAACATAAAATTTAACTCTTTGCTAAAGATTAAATTCTTTAATGTAGGTATTTTGTCAGCAGGCATTGGATAAGCTGAATCGTAATCATAACAGTCTCCAGCTTTTGTAGGATCTTCTAATATACCATCTATTTCTACATATTCTAAAAAACCAGGACCACTTAGGTATAAGTGATTATTCTTTAAGTAAGCAATATAATCATTACATGTATATTTTCTACTAGTCTGATATTTAGCTTTCGTTTCTGTCCCAACCTGTATTAAGTTACCATGCATATCTTTCACAGCAACTAAACCAGAACCAAAGTGTAAATCTATAAACTTAGGTAGTTCATCATCAGAAATATAATTAAAACCATTGGGTACTCCACATCTACTTACTTTAGATATGTGCAAAGGTCCAATAGTTTGTATATACTCTGGATTTATATCTCTACCCTTATCTAGATCCTGTTTAATTAAATATGCTCTATATTGATGTATCCATTGCTCTATCTGTATGCGGGATAAGTTCTCAGATTCACTGATATTATTATCACGTACAATGAGCAAAATATCATCAATTATTGTATTTAATGAATTAAATGTCATAGTCTTTAATATTTGTACTCCATTCATCAGAAGTGATTAAACTATTGAATTCTGTTGATGTTGCATCGTATGTTGGAAACGGATAAACGATATCACTATTATCATCTTCTTCCAAAGTCATCATAGGCGGAAATAAAACATCATAATGCTCAATATGAAGTAATACTTCGGTTTCATCTATGTTCATCCTTGGATTATCTATTCCTAGTTGTTTTTTTGCTTCTTCTGGAATAGAATCAAATAATTCTTTTGGTATTATTATAAACTTCATATTACTTTGCTTTTAAAGTTTGTAAATAGTTATATGCTTTGATACAGTCGTCTTTGGAAAGGACTTTTGGATATATTGCAAAATTTTTAAATGCCATTCGAGTATAAGTGGTATCATTAGAAGATGCACCTATCCTTAATTCAGAATTAGATCTAGTAACTTCTTCAACCTTTAATTCAGAATACTCCGTCCAATTTCTATCATAAGCTCTACCATTAGAACAAATAGCATTAAAGCCTTTATTTTCTTTAATATTATTCCCAATTGACCCTGAATTTATAAAGATGGAGACGCTATTTAACGCATTATAAACATACAAACTGGAAGGTTTAATTATACCAGCATTCTTACTTTCATCATTTATAAACTTCCAATCCCCCACAACAGTCCAATCCTTACCCATTTTAAAAGCTGACGAAGTTATCTTATCATCCACCCCATCAGTAACCAGGTACCCTTCGTATTCGGGGATTTGCTCGATGGTAATATTACAGGAATCATTTACATTAGAGCATCTAAAACCATATTGAGTAACATCATTAGGAGAATTATAAGATGGTATTTCATAAATTCCATCTGTACTCAAATCAATTATTTGATTAGCTGGCTTATTTCCGAAATAAAATCCAGGAATAGAATTAGTTACTTTTATTTTTACTTTTTTAATTGATGAATCTTTATTTACAGCAGTGTACAGTACAGGATAATCAGCTAAAACAAAAGATTTTATATTAAAACTTTTGCTGGTTTTATCCGATATAACTCCATAATCTGGAATGCTTATCCAAGATGTATCATTGAAATTGTAAGCGTATTCCCCATACCCACTATTCCCACTAAATGCAAAATTAGACAGTACAAGATCATTACCATTGCCCGTAATGTTGGCAATAGTAGCACGATCTTCGTCCTCGTTGGTTTTGCCTACCGTTGTCCACGCTTGGTCGGGGAAGAGCCAGGGATATTGCTTCTTGTGCCAGTTGAGAATATTTTCATCCTCTTCATCGGTAGTAAAGTGACCGTTGTCTATAATCTGACCGGCGATGCCGGCTCTAGCAAAAGATGCATAAGTTGCATTCTTCCATAAATAATATAGCCCAGCGTTTTCCACCCAGTCCCCACACGTACCTGTTACAACTTTATTAGTTAATAAGTTCTTAATACATATATTATTACCATTTCGTTTACAAGCAAACAAATTAAGCCCATTAACAAAATCAGCATTTATATAATAGTTATTACCCGCTATAAAAGATACATAAACCAAAGACGAATATTGCATGGAAAAAGTTTTTTTGCTATCAGCTCCACACAAAATCATATTTCTTGTCGGATTATTCTGAAACGGAATAAACGCCGTGTACACCGTATAGGTACCCTCGAAGTTAAGCTCCTTCTCTGTAACTGCAAAGTCGTCTACTCCGTCACCGAGGATAAAGCCGGGGTAAACATCACTAATACCCGAACCTTCCTTCCAAGCAAAGTTCTTCATCTGTAAATCATGCCCATTACCTGTAAGGTCTTTCCATACAGGGTTCTCTGTCATTTGTTCATTAGTAAGACCTAATGCTGAATATCTTGCAATCATACCAGAAATAGATGGGAAATCATCATCGCCTTCTGAAGTAGGGGTATAAAGACCATATTTACGTTGAGCTTGTTCTTCCATTAATTTCCTGTATTGCTCATACCAAGACTTATAGTCTAATACAGGACCTGCAACACTTATAAGCTTATCTGTATCTTCTACATGTGTTTCATAATGTTTCTTCATACTTATAAGTTATTTATTGTTATTTATTCTTTTTTCCATTACTTTTCTAATTGTTTTTCCTATTATTTTCATTTCTTCATATGAAAAGTTGTTACTTCTTGCACAATTGCAAATGTAACAACAAGGAACTACATTATCATAAGTGTGACCTTTTGAATTATCTATTCTGTCACAACCTAATTTATCTTTACTGCCACAGTAAACACATTCTTTTGTGAGAATATTTTTTATAAACCAATCCTTATCTAAATCAAATTCTCTATGTGACTTCCAATCCTTAAGCTTGTAGGAAGATAATAATTTAGATGCTCTTGTTTTCAGATTGTATTCTCGTGAAGAACCTCTTATCTTACGCTTTTTACCAAATAATATTTCTTCAATACTATAGTTTTTATTTCGAAAATATCGCTGGCGTAAACCGTTATAAGACATACCAAATTCTTCAGACCACTCTCTTAAAGTTTTAGTTTCATCTTTGTACGTCAACCAGACTGTATCTTTTGCAGTTTGAGCTAGTTCCAAATTAGTAACCCATTCAAAATTATCAGGTCCAAATGGTTTATCTTTATCTTTTCTAGACAAACGAAGCCCTTTCTTATACGAATTATGAACATCTTCAAAGAAGGTTGAAAATTTTCTCCAGCCATCTACTACTCCGGCTCTTTTACCTTTTTCAGTATATAAAATTGCACGCCAAGAATTAAATAGATAAGGATTTGCTTTCTTTAGTTCACTACAGCTAATCATAAATTATTTATAGTAATAGTAATAGATTCTTTATTATCGCTCGCACTTTTAAGTAACTTGAACAGTTTATCATATGCAGATCGTGAATTGGAAATCCAATCTTCCGTAATACCATCCCAGGTTCCTACACCAATACATCCTTCAGTTTCACTAGATTTGTTCAACGTATGGATACGTATACCTAAGAAGTGAGGTACATTAAGTATCTCAGGCATAATACGCTTAAAACGGTTAGAATAGCTTAATTTCACCTCATACGTACCAGCAGGTACAGCAGTATCCCCATACACCTTTTCCTTGCATTTACATGCAATTCCTTTAGGTGTATTAGGACATACTTCAGGTAATGGTCTTACTGGATCTTCAAGTGTATCCGATATATATGCACCATCTACATATAACTCCCCAATAGTATATTCATTAGTACGAAATATTCTATCTAATCTGAGTTCCATTATGCAGCAGGTGTTTCTAATGCAGCAACTCTCTCTTCTAAACCGTTTACTTTAAGAGTTAATGCAGTGATTAATTCTCTTACTTCAGAATCATTATAATTAGTCAAACCAGCAAGTTTATTCTTTTCCTCAGTAGTATAATCATTAGTGGATAAACCTTTACCAGGTTGTCTATCTACTTTACCTTCAATAAGTTCCGCATGGTTATTAATAACATCAATTAATTCAGGTAAGCTATCCATAATTTCAGGAGCATCTCCAATTAAAGCATCAATCTTAGCTTCAATTTCATTTTCACGTCCAGTTGCCCTACTTATTTCAGAAGTAAGATCACTTCTTAGATCTTTAATATCTGATGTAGCCTGATTATTAACATATTTCCATTCCTTACCATCAAAGTACTTTAAGTCACCGCCATTTGGATTAGATGCTAAATCAGCCCAATATTTAACTGATGCTGGATTTGGAGCAATTGTACTTGCTAATATATCGTATTTATTATTGTATGTACTCATATAATATTAAAATAAAAAAGGTTGACTAAATAGCCAACCTTTGTGTTTTAGATTTCAATTTGTTTCTCCTCAGATGAGGGGGTTTCTATTTTAACCTCTGGACGAACAGTAGTTACATTTTGTAAAAGTTGCTTAAGCTCTTTCACTTCAGCTTTTAATTCATCAAGTTCTTTGAAATCTTTTGTCACATTGGTTGTTATGTCCGGAGTTGTATTAAGTAATTTTAAGATGTCTTCACATCTCCTCATCTCTTCATCGTATTTTAATACGCTTTCCTTTTTAACTTTGCAGTCATTATAGGATTGCTTAACCATATCTACAATTTGAGTTTTATCTGTAGCTATAGTAAGTCCGATGGTAGAATCGGTCATCATTGTTTTATCTTCAGATACTGACAGTTTCTTCTGCTCACCGTCACAAGAGATAACTAAATCTACAAGCTTACGCCTATTCTGCATAGGCATTGGGAATTGACCTGGTGGCAATGGTTCATCGTAGGGTTTTGATACACTTACTACTTTACCTAAACTGTATGTAGTACTCTTTTTAAAAGTACCTGTAATCTCGAGTACGTGTATATTAGTACCCGGCGTTAACTGTGAGAATGTCATATCTTTAAATTTAAAAAGATATGGGCAGGTATTACTCGCTGCCCATATACTTTATATTAATATATTAGGCAGTCGCAGCTGGATAATGGTTCATAACTTGCATAACATTGTCACACTTGTTATAATAAATCCAATATCTATTGCCTGCTTGAATTTCAGAACCTACCAAAGGTGTGCTATCTGATTTTACTACTGGTACACTCTTACTATTAGCAGCAGGGCTAACAGAACCTGTAGTAGATATTACTACTGGTAATGATGCACTTGCTTCAGCAGGAGTATGTCTAGCTTCAAATACCATTAAACCTTCATTAGGTAACTGGCACCATATTCTAGGACATATACCCAACGTAGTAACTTCATCAGTGTCACTTACACTTATGGTAGTAACTTTTGGTATTACTTGGTCTAATCTAGGAATTCTAGTTCTACGTCCAAAGTAAGGATTAAATGCGAAAGGAAACATAATAACCTCCTTTCTTATTAAGCGCAACAGCTATCACCGTAGCCATATCCATAACCATAACCTGTAAATCCACCATTACATCCGTACGGATTACATGTCAGGTATGCAGGAACTGGACAAGGTTTAATCTGATTTACAATATTCTGAGTCTGCTGTTGAGTAATGGCAGAAGTCTGCAATGCATTCTTTTCATCACGCAGAGCATCAATCTTATTCTGCATTTCTCTCATTTCTAACTGACAGAACTTGTCGTTAATCATTTGTGTTTGTGCATCGATCTTAGCGCCAATGATATTGAATCTTGTAGCGTTTTCACTAGACAGGTTGTTAAATCCTGAAGTAATAGCATTCTGCAATGTATTAGTCTGTTGACAGATAGATAATCTGTTATCAGCATTCATTTGAGTTAAATTCAGATTAACTGAATCAATAGAACGCTGAGTTGTGCAGCAGCAGTCACTAATAGCTTTGATTACATTGCAATCACCAGCATTAACAGCATTGATTACTCTTTCTGCAGAGAAACCTACTTCACCACCAACTTTACCAATTGCATTCTGAATAGAACACAATGCTGTGTCAATTGATTTAACGTCACAATTCAAGTTGGTAGATAAGGTATTGATTGCATCCTTGTTACCGTTGATAGCCTGCATTAACAAATCAGTGTTGTTGTTCTGGTTACCCATAGCAGCTAAACGAGCGAAGTCAGAGTTGGTTTCAGCCTGGTTGCCACGACCGAAGCCGTTGCCACCCCATCCGCCCCACATCCAGAAGAGCACGATGATGAAAATCCACCACCAACCACCATTGCCACCGAACATACTATTACCGTTGTTCATCATAGCCATCAAAGCAGCAGGATCAAAACCTTTATTAGCATTTTGCATCAAAGCAGCGATACCGGGGTCAATACCACCACGGTCTACAATTATTCTTTCGTTTTCTAACATAATGATTTATTTTTTAATTGATTTAAATTACTTGATTGTTTGATAATTAGAAATATCTAATAGATGTGTTTCTAGCATCTCTACTCTGGGTTTTACTATGCATATCCTTTTCACGTGCTTCACGATCCATTTTCATGCGTCGCATTTCCATATCAGAGTAATCATCATATTCATACCCACGAGAACGTAATTCATAAGGACGATCGTGTTTATGATAATATTTATCATAGTCCAAATATTCTGGTTCTCTATAACGATTCAAAGAATAATTACCTTTATGATATTCGTGTTCATAAGCTTTATAATCATTCTCTTCATCATCACACATGATATAAACGTAATAATGCCACATCTTACCTTCTGAAATGTCTTTGTCACAAATCCAAGCTTTGGTAAGTTCTGCAAAATGTTTTGTGTTATTGCTGCCAGTCATTGCTACAACAGCTTTATAAAAATCTGAATAGATCATATTCATAGCAACATACCAATCCCATTTGTTATGTTTCTCTGATCTTAAGTTTATGCCCATTTGATTGGCAACGGACGTTGTCTCTTCAACTGTCCAATGAGGGCCTTTAGTGCCATCCTCATTTTCCATGCCTTCTACTGCGTATCTGGCATGTTCCTCATCAAAGTGAGGACCATTTATAGCTTCATATACATTAGCACAGAGTTCTGATTTAAGTATCTGGAAGCCCTTCTCTAACAAACTACCTTCATGCTTTTCTAAAGCTTTACCAAGCTTATCAATAGCCTCAGTAGGAGAAGGATGGTGTTTGATTTGATCTAGAATTTTATTTAAATGCATAGTTTCAATTTGTTTATTGATTAATACTAAATTGAAATATTTTGCAATTACTTTGAAATAGTTATAACCCTTGTTTCAATCGTCTTGATTAAAGGGTTTGTGTTCATTATCTGATAGTCTCTTATTAAATCCTTCTTAAAATTTAGTGTGAACAAACGTCTGAAGAAACCTTTCTTACGCCAGACTTTACGTTCACTTATATATAAATCTTGACGATTCTTAATGTCTAGTATATGTGTTAATATACTATCCTTTCTCTCTATTTTGATTGTAGTCAATTGATTTGGTTTTAATTCTACTAAAAAGTCAGGATTAGGATCCTTTATTTTATGTAGTATGGTATCTTTAATTACTATTTCAGTAGAAGATACTGTATTTAGCTCTTTATCTTTTAATTTAAGCTCTTTAGCTTGTTTCCTTATTACTTTCACCAGACTGTCGTTAGATTCTTTAAAATCGTCTATAGTAAGCATTAAGACTTTATTATTATCCTCAGCATCATTAAGTTTACCTTCGTAATAATGTAAAGCATGTTTAGTTTCTGCTAATCTATTATCTAAGTAATCTACTTTATTACTAAGTCTATAATTATTTAAACCTAAGAAGACAGTAAGTGCAACAAAACCTATTTTAATATATCTCAACACATTCACTATTTTATCTTTTTAACCAGTTGCTTAACTTTTGGTAAGTCTTCCTTATCTATGGTTATATCAAGATACTTTTCACCTTTACTCTTTATTACTTTACTTAGGATTCTCCAAGGACCATCTGGGTATAATGTATTTAAGTTTTCAACTATAGACCATAACTCAACTCCAGCAATAAGCCCTGCAAAAAGCTCTGATAAGTGAGCATTGAATGATATTAATATATCAGCATCAATTCGTGATGCAAACCATACAATAGCACAAGACCAACCAAACTTACGTAATGTTTTCCAAAAACGTCTAGATTCACATTTTCTATTCTTTTTGATTGATACTTTACAACCAAGTATAGCATCAGTAATGATAAGTAACCCTAGTAATAGTAATACAAAAATGATAGGTGTAAAAGTGCCCATCAACCAATTTAGTAGGCTGACACCAACACAAGCAATAAACTTTGTTATACCTTCGCCGGTTAAATCTTTAAAATAGTTCATTGTAGAAACACCTTGGCTTACTAAAAAATAATTATGTAATTTATCTAACATGATGTAATATTTGAGATATATTGAAATAGAAAACGCTAACTAAATTATGAAAATCTAGCTAGCGTTGTGTTATCTTTTGATAGTGTATTTAAAACGTTAAATAACTATAAAAGTTGCTTAGAGTAATAATCACTATTACATACCTAATAGCGGTTATTGAACCACTGTTACTTCAGATAAATCAATAGGATAAAAAGATCTTACTGTTGCGGTATCGCTTGTAAGTGAAAAATCTTCACCAGACAAATTTGGAGTGGATGGGTATGCTAGAAATATCCAAACAGCTTCTGTATCATAAAGAGTAGAAGACCAATAATACGAATCGATTGGATCTCCATCTATCAAAGCCAAGTATTCATTAACTTCATCTATGTGTTGATACAATTCCTGCCATTCTCCTAAAGAGCCTACATAACCATTAGTATGGCCATTAGGCCATTCAACCCAAGCTGCAAATATCGCCTCATATATTCTATCCCAATCATTGCCTGTAATTGTATTTGAGTTAGAATAACCTTTAAAATCTTTTAAAGCAACTTCTCTATCTTTTGTAGTAACTACACTGGGAAATTCATCAATCAAATGTCCATCAGTGGTAAAAGGATATAATCTACCATCTTCTATAATTTGAATACAAAAAGCACAATTATCAGTTATTACAGCTACACCCATTGCTTTAGAATTATTTTTAATATCCCATTTATCCTTTTTAAAGAGTTTGTTATCTATATCAAGGATATATACTCCTTTTGGTCCCGTTGGATACACTTTAGTACTACCCAAGTACATAGCTTTTACCGGGGTAGTACCAACATATGCATTTTTAATATCTTTGTTAGTCATAGTTAACCTGTTATTATATAAAGTGCATTAGAATCTTTAACAGTAAGTCTATCATATGCAGCTTGATTCAATTTTATTATATTGGTTACAGTGTTACTAGTTACAGGTACACCTACGGAATTTATGTATGAAAGTGCATAACCTTTTGAAGAATCTTTTATAACGAGAGCAACTTGACCAACCTTTTTTGAACTCATTATAGAGTAATAATAGTCATAAAAAGTAATATTGGATACTATATTTATAGTATTACTTGCATCATAATTTAAAAGCGCTCCGAAAATAGGCTCATTTGTACCAGATGATCCAAATTTACCTGGTTCTGCTTTATCATAATTTATAAAATACATGTAATCATTACTTGGAGTTATCTTACCATCAAAAGCAGATACAATTGCATTATACTCTTGTGCTGTAACTGTAGTTTTGTTCTTATCCTCAAACTTAATAGCATTAATAGCATCAAGAATATTATTCTGAGTTTCTTGTGGTAATACTCCGCTACTGGTTGTTATTGCTTTGTATTGACCGTTGTCGGAGAGGTATTTTGTACCGGAACCAGTATTTTGTAAACTTTGTTGATTAGATACCGAAGTATAAGTCTTGTTACTCTTGTTAATAATTACGGTTGTTACCATTAACCCTATAGAGTGATCACCGGAGTCTACTGTTAAAATATTTGTTATAATACTATATGTTTCAGTAGAATTACTAATTGTTATCGGGCTAAATCCATCAGGATCCGTTTCAATTCTTGCTGTTGTTATTCCTTTATTTACTGCATCAACTATCTTTTGATAGTTTTCATCTGATAATGTACCACTTTCACTTGGAAATAAAGTTGTTAAGTCAAGATACTGATTGCTAGCTATAATCTCTGACCATTGTTTATTTTTCCTACCATATGTTTTACCATCTGAAGGCGCATCAGGAAATTCTTCTACACCGTAATTGGGTAGTTTTACCCACTCTCCATCTTTCTTTACTTTTATTGCACCCATATTATTCTATAAATATTTGTTTACCAAATGCTTTAGCTTCTTTTCTCACTTGTTCAAATGCTTCCCATTCCATTAATCTTTCTTGAGATTTAGGATCATCAGGATTAACTGAAGCAGTAATCATATTAGATTTTAATGCATCTTCTTCATCTTTAGAATACACTTCTCTAATTCTATTAGTTACAAATAAACCATAATTAGGTTTTTCATAATACACTTCTTCATTGTATACATAATGAACTGTATCATCATCTGTCATACCGTCTTCTCTTTGTTTAGTATCATCTATTTGAACATCCCATCTTACTGCCCATTCATTTAAACCCAAGTATTCAACAGAAATAGGGATGCTATTACTATGTGCAATTCTTGTCATAACCTAATAATAAAATTTTAAGTTCTTTTATACTATTTGTTCCTGTAAATCTCTTCCATAAATTAAAACAGTTACCATATTTACACCATCCCCAGTAAGAAGCTAAGGATCTAAATTTCTTATTAAGATTAACATATCTGGTTTTCCTATAGAACTTTTTTTTCATATCTTTTCTTAATTTCATATGACTATGTTTAAAAACATAGCCTAAGAAATCAACTCCTCTATCATCTACCGGATATATCTGCCAATCATGTTTTACTTCTAATTCAAGATATGAAGTCATATACTCCTTTATCTTTTGCAATGCCTGATGTAACTCTTTCTTATTAGAAGAAAATAGAACTATATCATCACAATATCTGAAATAATGTTTAATTTTTAATTTCTGCTTTACCCATCTATCAAACCATGTTAAATAAAGATTAGCAGCAAACTGTGATATATAATTACCAATAGGTAATCCTTTATCTGTAGAATAAATTATCTCAGATATTAAATTCAGAAACCTCTTATCTTTGAATACTCTACTAAATAAATCCATCATAATCTTTTGATTCACAGAAGGAAAGAATTTCTTTACATCCAGTTTCAAACAATATTTAGTATTCTTTGGATCTGTTTTTAATGCGTGTTTCAATCTTTTTACTGCTAAGTGAATACCTCTGCCTTTAATACAACTGTAAGTATCTGAAGTAAACCGCTTAACTAAATAAGGTTCTATAACATTCATTATAGCGTGATGAGCTATACGGTCTGGAAAATAAGGTAACCTATATATTTCTCTTTCTTTATGACCTCTATCAGCAACAATAGTATAGATATCATATTCAGAAGTTTTATACGTACCTTCGATAAACATTCTTTGTAGTTTCAATAAATTCTCATGCGAATGTTTATCAAATTTAGCAATACCATAACGTTTGCTTTTATTAAGTCTTGCTTTTTTATCTGCTAGAACAAGATTGTTAAAATCGATAATTCTATTGAAAATATTACCAATGCGTTTCATTAGCTATTTTGGTGTTAGGACCCGTTCATCCAATACTACTAGGGTCCCTTCAAAGCACCTGTTATTTTTCACCAAGGGGTGAGGCTGATCTAATTTATACAATAAAAACTTCCAAAATTTCACTGTGAACTGATATTCGAATTCGAATTCGATGAATCATTATCAGCATTCGAATAGAAGACCCCGCAACGAGACTCATTGTCTGAATTACCTGACTTACTTTTTAATACATCTACATCTAATCAAACCATTCTTTTAGATCCCGCCTTTGTTAATACTCTAGTTTTATAGGTTTATCCATTAAACCCAGGCTCTAACGCCAAAAATTCTTCTTTTGTTTTAACTACTATATTTCCATAAAAGCCCAACCGCGAACCGATACGCGAATACGAATCCGACGAATCACCATCAGCCGCCGAACAGAAGACCCCGCAACGAGACCCATCGCCCGAATAACCCGACCGCAGCAGAATCCTATTACCCGTATTTTGATAGTAATAGTCTGCATAATATGTAGTGTCTGATCCACCGCTAACGTAAGTAGGCATAATATCCGCGTATTCTCCGTGAGCAATACCAGTAATCCAATCACTAGAAGAGGCAGCAGTATTGCTGCTAGAAGAGGTAACAATTTGTCTTACATTTGTATATCCTGCAGATGTTAAACCGGAAAGGTCAGTATTTACCTTAAGACCTCCATCGTACACTATCCATTGTCTATTAATAATATTAATACCTTGTACGAATTCGTATTTACCATAATAACAATCTTCAAGACCTAAGAAATTACTACTTTTACTAGACTTTCCATCCCTGTTACCTAATGACACTGTGGCACCTGTCGAACTATCCCAAGAACGTGTACCACCGGAACAAGGTATGCTACTATTATCTGTACTTATATTCGTATTACCATATTTAGCACAGAATAAATTAGCAATAGTTTTATGGGCTCTATAATCAATCAATCCCCAATTTGAACCATTGGTTTGTGCTTGATTGAAAAAGGTTTCTATAGTTTGATTTCCAGTACTAGTCGTATTGGGTCTGCTGGTTAATTTACCGTCAGTATTATATGCTTCAAATACACCAATCAAACATTCTCTTTCTTCTTTATAAGAATCGGTAAGCTTTCTATCAGATATATACAATTTGAATTTACCTATACTCACTAGTTCTGTACGATAATAATATTTAGGGAAATGAACCATGTAATATACATAATGATAAGCACCAGTACGGTTAACAGTAGAACCATCTTCCCATTTATTACTATCCGTAGAATTTAAATAGGCAATAGCAGCAGAACCATCATCCTGAGGTAACGCTAAACATCTTTTAAATTTACTAGTAAGGTTAGTAATGATATCTAAATTACCACCTCTTTCTAGTGTAGTGGTACTTGTGGTTTCGTCAAATTGGACCCACATAGCGTGTGTTTCTTCATTGATCTGTTCCCAATCAAGAGTGACCTCTTTCACATCATCCAAACTACTTATTTGAATAGTTTGAATCTCTGGAGTGATATATCCTGCTACGGATTTAGGTTCAATAGTCCAAGTTTCAGTAGTTGGTAATACAAATGTATTTTCATCAGTATCTCTTGTAACCAAAGTGTAGGAACTTTCCTTTGGTACAGTATTAGAATACACATATACGTCTGCTAAACCGCTAATACCTTTTGCTAATTTTATTTTCAATTTAGCTCCTCGATACATTAATGTTTTTTCTTCAGCTGCTCCATTGGCTGTAGAAGTTATAGGATCTGGTGTTACCCATTTCCTAAAATTAGGAGAACTAAAAATAGATACTTCAGTACCCTCAATAGTATATTGAGCACCAGTTGGAATTTTTACAGTATAGATACGATTACCAGAAAGTGTTTTAGTTACATAACCTGATAACTTTACATCAACCTCATTAGAAAGTAATTCAGGATGATTGCTAGTAACATTAATTGTTACAATTGTGGTATTATAAGTTAATGTTATAATCCTAATATTACCTGCTTCTGCAATAAATGTTTGAGATTGTGGTTTAGCATAATCAGTTACATCACTACAAGTAATAGTATATGTAGTATTTACTGGAATTGTGGCAGTAAGTTCAGTTCCTTCCCATGTAAGTACTTTAGAAGTTTCACCATAAGCTATAGTAATAGTAACACCATTAATGTTAGAATCTGATAACTGATTACTTGCAACAGTTATTTTAACAGTTTCATCTTTAGGTGCTGCTTCTACTTCTACCCATGTTCCATTCTGTCTAGCATACTGTTTACCATCTTTAGGTGCTTCTGTAACTACTAATTCATCAAAAGTATTGTCTGATAAGTCAACCCATATTTCTTGTTCGCCATCAGGTTGTGTACCTTCGCTTATATATACTTCATCAGATATATCTGTTTTTAAAGCATACTCATTGCCTTGTTTACCATCAAGTAAATCAGCATCTAAACCACTACCAACCCCATCTACTGTCTTTACTTTAGATAACACATCTGTAGCAGTATATGCAGAAGAATCTAATTTTGTATTAACCTGAGTAGTAGTAGCATAACCTTTTGCAGTTAATTCAGTTTCAGTTACATATTCTTCAGGTACTGAAGTAAGATAATTGCCTTTTGGTTGATACGTACTAGCTGCATCAGTCTTAGTTAAATACCCATTAAGATCTACTGTTTCACTTAACTTATCCCAATCTGGAGTAGTTGAAGTAGCTACATAATTAGCTCCTGTATCCTCAAGATTATACACGTCACCGATACTTACATCTTTGGTAGGTAAAGCATTATAATTAGCTACAGAACCTTTTACTTTATATACTGAACCTATAGCCGCATTAATCTTTTGATCTACCTGTTCCTCAGTAATGATAGTAGGTTTATTAAGTATCTGTGCATCTCCAGATTCAGCATTCCAATCAGCATTGACGTTTACTTCAGCCCCTGCAGCAATACCAGCTAACTTAGTTTTATCGTCATTGGTGTAATCATTTGTGCTTAATTGTTTACCGGATACTTTATCCACTTTGGTATCTAACTTACTATCTACATAAGCCTTATCGGCTTTACCAGAGATTTGTTCAGTAACATCTACTGCTGCTACAGTATCATCAACGTACTTCTTAGTGGCAGGATGATAATCTGCAGTAGGTGTATATGTACTAGTATTGCTCTTAGATATATATCTACTATCATGATTGTGACTAGTAATATCCCCAGTAAGTACAGCTTCTACATTCTGTTTAGTTACAGAAGCATCACTACCTGGGTCTCCTTTCTCTCCTTTTTCACCAGGATCACCTTTTGGACCTTGCGCTCCAGGTATTCCATCAGCTCCTGGTTCACCTTTAGGACCAGGTTCTCCCTGTTCCCCCTTAGGTCCTACAGGCCCCTGTGGTCCTGCTGGTCCTTGAATACTACCTACGTTACTCCATTTAGGATTAGATTCAACGTTACCATTTTCACCGACATATACATATAGATTACCAGAAATTAACCAAGCATCACCAGATACTCCTTCTTGTGGTAACTGTGATTCAGAATCTAATTCTCCCTTAATATTTAATCCTGAACCAGTATCCCCCTTAGGTCCTTGTGGACCAGGTTCTCCTTGTGGTCCTTGAATTCCCTGTATACCTTGCTCTCCTTGCTCACCTTTAGGTCCAACAGGCCCTTGTATACCTGGTTCACCCTTTTCACCTTGTACACCTTGTAAACCTCTTTCTCCCTGTAAACCCTGAGGTCCTCTTTCACCAGTAGCCCCTTTTTCTCCAGTATCACCTTTATCTCCTTTAGGTCCAGTTTCACCTTTCTCACCTTTTAAAGAGATTAACCATTCGTCTTCTGTACCTTTAAAGCCGTGTTGTACTGCTACTTGATATGCTGATAAACCTTGAATGCCTTGTGCACCAGATAAGTCTGATATGAATTTCCATTCAGTATCTCCTTTTAGATACAATCTAGAATCCTCTTCATTTTCAACATCACCAGTATCGATCATTACAAACTGTCCTTTCTTTACTTCAGGATTATTATAATCATCTTGCATAGCTTGAATCGAAGGATAGGTCTTTACAATAGTAAATGCGTCACCAACTGCATTGATACCACTATCCTGATAAGTATCATTTACATAGTCATAGATATACCAATTACCATCTACAATCTTTGGTGGATTCTGAAGTACTTCTTTTGAGTCTTTTACAGCTTGTTTAGCATCCTTAACCGCATTAGGTACTTCTGCAAGCATTCTACCAAAGTCTTCTTCAGTGCCAGTATATCCTTGTTCTACAGCATATTCATATGCAGTCTTACCATATGCAGTAGCACCAGTGTCAGCATATTCGTTTAATGCAGAATCAAATACCCACCAATTACCATTTTCACCAATAATTGGACTTTTACCAGAAGCAGGTATGCCTGTATCACGATTATCTATCCACCAGTTACCATTAGAACCAATGAAAGGAGCAACAGCATCTTCACTAGTAGCATCTGTTAGTTTAACCCAAGACTTAATATCAGGATTATATACTTTAATTACTTTTCCTTTTGAATTTGCTCCCAAGTCTATCCAGTACCCAACTTCATTAGAATTGGGTACCATATAGCTTGCAAAGAATTCATAATATACATTATTCTTTATCATTACTGTATTGTTTATAGATTAAAGGTTCAGTTAGATACATACTGGTGAAAGGATAATCTTCTTTCTTTTGTCTAAGATCATTAATAAGATCTCTAAGAACTTGTCTTCTTTCTGCAACTTCTGTATAATTATATTGTGAAGAAGGTTCTTGTCCTAGTACCATTGCTTCTGCAGCCTTAGTCATTATATAATCAGTAGAAGCTAATTCTTCTTCTGCTTCTTTTAATACTTCTTCTAGTTCTGCAGTAATGTAATATGTACACAGTAATTCACCATTTTTATAGAAATATCTTTTCATTAGATATTTTATAGTCTCATCGTGTGGATCTTCAACATCTACTATATCGTAATAATTAAGATCTAGATCATTTATTAAAATATCTATTTGATCAGTCATGTCTAAACCATTAAATTCATCACTATTTAGTACATAACCATCACTCTTTCTTACTATTATCGTCATAACTTAAATATTAAATTGTTCTTGCATAATAAGTATCTGAAGCTGTAATTAAAAATCTTCTTGCCATAGCTTTGTCTAATTTATAACTACTTATACTTCTACCAGCTTCATCAAACAGCGACATACCAGAACTAGGAAAAATATTATACGAAGTGCCCCAGTTAGAAGCATAAAGTAGCACTTCTATATTAAAATAATCGCTACTTTTTAAGCCTAAATGTTTAGCTAGTAATGATCTATCCGGTAAATATACCGTACTGTAACTAGTACTATATATTTCAAATCTCCAACCGTAACCACTACCATTGCTACCGCTGGGCCAAACTAGTTGAATACTATTTCCAGAAGCATTAGGATTTAATTGTGCTTTACATGTATCATATACTCCTTGTCTACACCAAAGAAAACCACCAGTAACAGCTAAACCAACAGCCCAACCCTTTGAGTTATTAGCACTGATAGTAGATCCTAAAATATAATCACCATAAACGTTATTAGTATAACTTATAGACATTGGAAGATTTTTACCATACGTTGCTGGAGCAGAATTGACACCAAAACCGGCGTTAACTCCATCCCCACTACAATAATATCCGGAGTTACTTAATGACCATCCACTTCCTCTTAAACCATTACTAATTTGAACTCCACCAATATCACCACTACTTGCTGATATTGTACCCGTAATATTAGCTTTAGTGGAAACCATACTTCCATCTTTTTTTATCCTAAAAGGAGCACTACCAGGACTAGATGCTGCATTACTACCAGCTGCTAAATGCACATCGCTTAATGGTGAAGTTCTGCCATCTAGACGCATAGTATTAGATTGAGCATAAATGTATTGATCAGCAAATTCCCAACCTGCAATAGTTGCTGTTTCTGCTAATAACAAACCAGTAGCTATTGATTCAAAAGATGCTCCAAATTGAGTCCAGTATGCTGGAGTACGATTATCTGAAGTATATCTATCTCCATCTTTTGTAGTATAGTGTGTAGAAGGTTTATTACTACTTGAAGCTACTGGTACACTACCTCTATAGTATTTATTCCACATGTAGTAATAGCTGCCATCTTTAACAACGTCTCTCACATTACCTGCATTTCCCGCTGTCCAACCATAAGTCTTACCAGATGTCCATTCTCCTCTATAGTTCAATCCTGGTCCATCTAAACCATCAGAACCATTTGAACCAGCAGAACCAGCAGGTCCTCTATCGCCTTGTGGCCCCTGCTCACCATCTTTACCGCTTATCTTTACTGGAGCTGTCCATCTATACCCGGTAGTTTGGTCTACTACAACTACACCATTATTATTAGGGTCTATGTTACCATGACTTTCCCATGTAGCATAACTAGTAGAGTAAGTAGGATCAAGATACCAAGTATAACCACCGCTGGATGTACCAGAGGAAGAAGGTCTAGTAGACAATGTAGGTCTGCTAGGTGTACTATTAGTCATACAGTATATTGATATTGGTTGATAACCTGCTGCACCACCTTTAGCTTTAGTAACAGTAAAATCACAAACATCTACTTCTTTAGCATCAACTAAGAAATGAATTCTCCATACAGCAGTATCCGAAGTAAGAGATGTTACTGTTACTTTCTTACTAGTATTGTCTACATTTACTGAACCATCACCACTTATTAATGTACTTGTAATAGAATAATTATTATTTTCAATTTGATCTATACCAAACCACAATCGAGTTTCAGTTACAGCCCTAGATAATTCTGTAGGATCTACTTCTCCATTAAAGTTGGCAGATACAGTATGAGCTTCATTTGTTAACGTACCTCTGTAACCACCTTCACCATCTTTACCGTCATACAGTTTATTGATGGTCATCATATCCATATATGTAGCACCTCCATTAGTAGATGTAACTTCACACTTAAATGTTACTTCATTATTACCTGAGAAATAATTACCAGTAGGGCTTACTAATAGGTTATTACCTGTTTCATTTACTAGTTCTTGCCAATCATTTGTACCAGGTAGAGCCCAGTACCAATAAAACATAGGTGATTCTATATTAAATGCAGTAGCCAATAAATTAATTGTAGCCGGAATGGGAGTAGTAGCATTAGAAGTATATTTAAATACTTGTTCTCCTGTAACCATCACATATGCTGCATCTACACCATCAAATCCAGATTCTCCATCATGAGTTTTATTTATGTACCAATCCTTAGTAAGGATAGTAGCATCTGTTAATTTGATAGTCAACCTTATAGTTGCGCTTATACTATTTATTTTACTTAAAGTGATTTTATTACCTTGTATTTCAACCGTAGCATCACCTTGAGTTGTAGTTGCTTCAATAGATACAATGTCAATAGGATCGATTCCACGATAAGCATATACTTCTGTATAAATAGTACTAAGATTAACTAAAGGTGTATTACCAGATGAATCGTAAGGTATATTTACAGTACTATTAGTTAAATCAACATAATAAGCATCCAAACCTTCAGCACCATTTGCTAATTTAGCAATTTGTATATCGTCGTAGTATTGACTACCATCTGAATCTGTAACTACACAACGCACATTGGCTGTTCTTGTAGTAAATATTGTATGAGGTATCTCTGTACTTACATTGTTACCAATTACTTCTATAGGTTCTGTTAATAATCTCCATTCATATGTAGGATTAGTCATACCATAAGTATTACAATATAGTACCACAGATGACGGAGTTGGTGTACCAGAGTAATCAGGAGTATCATATAAGAACAGTCTTGTACCAGTGATTTCAACCCATTTAGCTACATCATCACCAGGTTTACCTGAATCACCTTTCGATACTTGTAATTGCCATTCATCATTATCTGGACCAGGTACACTAGTGACACCATCCTTCATAGCAATCCACAAACTACCTTGATATGTAACTTGATCGTAATAATTGTAAGTAGTATCAGGATTCCATTCTCCTCTATATACAGGAACTCTAACTACATCACCAGTCTCTGTAGTCTGCATCAGAGTACCAACAAACTTACTTTCTTTGCCGATTACAGTACGATCTTTACCAGCCAAAGTAAAGTCATCGATGTTATCATAGAAAGCAATTCTAGGAGAACCTTCACCTTTAGCTGAAATGAATATAGCATTACGTCTATCATTCATAGATGAATTCAATTCAGGATCTGCTTCTACCCTATGACCTAACAATAAGACTTTATCTCCTACTTCAGGATTAGCGCTACCTGGTTCACATACGCTTTTAGAAAGGACGATGAAGTTATTACCAACTTCAGATACCATTCTCCAGTATCTCTTTACATTCTTGCCATCAAATTTCTGACAGATAGCCTGGTCTCTCACCCTAAACTGATTGTACTTAGTACCATCTTCGTCATCAAAGTAGCAAGTCCATCCATCACTACCATCTACTACTTCAACGATTTCCATATCAGCCATTGTAACTAATATATCTCCGCCAACAGCTTTTATTTCATTTACAATTAGTTCATTTACTGTCAGATTACCACGAACAAATAAATCATCTACTTCTAAATGCCATTTGGTGTTTACAGGCCATAAACTAGCTCCTTCACCATCCCAACCAGATCTAAAGGTTTTACCACCTTGTATACCTGCCAAAAATGTAGTATAACCTGTTGCAGTATCACCATCTTTACGTAGGTAATCTTCTTTTACTTTACCTGAAGTATATATTGTGCCATCGCTAGGTGCAGTAGTTTGTCCAGTCTTAATTAAAGGAAGAGACCCAGAACTGCTCGAAGTAATATTATCTATCTGACATTCCAATTTACCTAATGCTTGATTTAAGGTATCTGTAGTAGTTAAAGGATCAGCATTTTCACCTTTATAGTACCCTGATAATGGAAATATGGTACTAGTAGGTTGTGTATGAAAACCAGGTGCTTCACCACTACCACCACCATTTGCAATTAAATCTGCTAATGCTGTAATGATATTTTCATCTTCAATCAACCTATTTAATAGGTTTTGTAATTGTTCCTTTGTAGACTTATCATCAATAGTATCTATCCAACCCTGTACTGTATCATTAACTTCAGTTAAATCCTTATCATGTTTATCTTCAAGAGTAATGATCTTATTGTTTAGTACATCATAGTAACTATTAATATTACTACTTAGGTTATTAGTAACATTAGTATCTCCTTCTACTATCTTGTTGGATAGATCTGTATAATTGTTGTCTACTTTAATATCAAGATTAGCTACATCTTCTTCAATACCATCTACTCTTTCATTAGTTGCAAACGTACCAGATAAACTAGTTTCAAAATCATCTTTATGAATTATCTTATTAGTTTTATCTTGTACAAGAGTTAGAATGTCATTATCTTCAAAAGATGTGGTAACCTCAAATTGTGATATCTTTTTATTCATATTACTCTTGAATTATATGTTCTTCTACTTCTGTTAATATACAATCATCATCGATATCTTTTTCTGGATAGAAATTAATTTGTTTTTTTAAACAACACATACATTCTATAATTTTATCTACATCTTCCTGAGTAATGGGAAAATCTTCATCATCTACTTTAGTACTAGCCCAACTAGATAATTTGCCTAAATGCAACAATAATACTAAATTGGTAATAGAAACTTTATCTAATTCTACATTGCACTTAGTAGACTGATTAACTAATTCCCCAACTTTATTTACATATTGTGCAAGTTCCATTACCACATTTATTACAACTGTTACACATTATATTACAATCACACTTTCTAAGATTTAACATATTCAGCATTTCTTTGTAATACAGATCCGCATCTTCTGTTAAACCTAATTCTGTAGCATTATCATAAAGAGTTTTCTTAAATAAGAACATCATAATTAACTCTTTCATTTTGTTATCTAAGCAATTGCTACAGTAATTTCTTAATAGTTTAACTTCTGCATAATACAGAGATTCATTAATTTCATTCATATCAATCGTATAAATAAAAAAGGGACTGGGGATAACTTCCCCAATCCCCTTTTGTGGTTAAATTTATTTTCTAATTAAGCAGTTACATCTGTACCAGCAATGAATGACTTAATCATATTAACAAACAGAGCGTTTGAAGTGATCTGTCCTTGATTAACATAAATTTCTGCAGATAACGGAGTAGTTTTAATATACTGATTATCATTAGACAGATATTTGTTATCCCATTCGATTGTGATAGTATCGTATTTTGCATTCAAATCAGATCTGAATTCCGGAGCAATATACGGATAGATAGCATTAGCACGATACTGAATGCCTTCATATCCTAAGTTCCAATTTTCACGATCACGAACAATGTAAGCATTACCACGACCCGGAGTACCTTGAGTCTTAGCAATTGTCAGATTAGAAATCGGATACATTACATTGCTCAGTAAGCCAGAAGGAATCGTTGTCCACATGAAAGCTTCTACAGATACCTGACAGTAACCTGCATCTGTCGTAATACCCTGATTGTAAGGAATTTCCTTAGCATTCAAAGTAAGAACAGCTGCGCTAGAAGAAGCTACCACACGAGCACCTTTATGATTATTAATCTTTTTTACGAAGGCGTCAATTAAATCTTTCGGAGCAGTAGTCTTAGCAATTACTTCATAAGTATGAGTAAACTGACCCGGAGCTTCGTGAATGTCATTATAAACAAGACGCAAAACATAACGGTGACCAATTTCCGGAGTAACATTAGTAGCTGTGATAACAATCTTATCTTCAGCTTTAGCTACGAACGGAGTGATAACCATAGAAGGGCAAGAACCTTTCTGAATAGGCATAGAATACTTAATCACAGCCTTAGTGGTCTTCGTACCTTCTTCGTTATATACGTCTTCTGTACCCTGGCAAACACCAACATAAATAGCATTAGCAGCAGCAGCATTAGCAGCTGTTGTCAACAGTTTTTTGTTTTCATCAAACAAAGCGATAGCACCATCAGCTAAAGAATCTACATTAGAGAACGAAGCCGGAGCTGTCTTAGCAATGAGTACCGTATTTACGTGTTGTAACATATTATTTTAATTTTAAGTTAAACGTTTAAAGCGCTTAGTTTAACTGGTTTAGTCTTCTACTTTCCATGTTTCAGATTTCCGCGTAAACTAAACTTTATTCCATCGTATTTATCTCATTAATATACGATTGATATCTTGGATTAGCCTGATTTTCCAAGTATAACTCCGCTGCTAGCTTTACAATTTCTGAATGAGTTGATACTGGCATATCTGTATACTCATCAAAAGGAGCATCAGTCAGGCTAATCTTTTTGGGAGTCCTCAAGTATGTGAGGATATAATTCTTTATATTGTAATTACCATCAGTATATAAATGGATTTCATTACCCTGAAATAATCTCAAAGGTCTTGCTGAAGTACCATGTAATCTATATTCTGATAATGTATTTTGTCTTTGTCTATCAAAATTCTCAATAGTAGCTTCTAACACATCTGTGTGTTTAGTCCTAGGTTGACCATTTGGACCTTTAGGCCAACAGTTGTTATTACTATAGATTACTGCTGTTTCACCTAAAGTAAACATATAATCTGTTGGTAATGTAACTACTTGTTCTTCTGGGAATGTTGTAAACTGATATGTCTTATTGGTTACAAGTGTACGAAGATCATCAATTCTTTTCTGATCCTGTTCAAATGCTGTACGCTTGTAATTAATACCTGAGTATCTAGTTTTAATAAACTTATCTAAACCAGCCATTAACCAATATTCAATATCTGCTGTAACTGGCTTCTCAATATTGTTATCAAGTAAACCTATTTCGGTTTCAAATGCAGTTTGTAATTCAATGAACTTCATAATTATTCTCTATTACTTTGGTTAGATGGTTTAGTTTGTAATCTGTATTTACCTTCTGTAATAAACATATTAACAGCAAGATCAACTATTTCACTATGAACAGATTCAGGTAATTCACATTTTGAAGCACCAGTTGTAGTATTAAATCTTAATGGTTTTCTATAGTAAGTAAGAATAACACCACTTAAGGTAGTATAAGCATCTACTACTACTTCCATGTACATATACTTAGTAGTTGGATCAGATATTAAAGCTACTGCTGGTTGTCTTACAATTGGTGTATTATAAGCAGTCTTCATAAACTTTGGTAGATCCCTATATTTTACTAATTGATTATCTACTTTAGTTTCAGTAGTATACTGCTTATAAGTACCTTTTACTTTACTTACTGAATGCACATATAAGAAATATTCATCAGTAGTAGAATAAGGCAATCTATATCTAGCTATACCATTTGATGTAGAACCGCTTTGAGTGAGTTCTCTTTCAACCAATAAACTTTTAATAGAATCTGTGTTTCTAGTTTGAGTATTGGTTTCAATCTCCATTTGATCATCACCGACATAGTTCATCATTACATAGCGATCCTGTGCTTCATTAAGTATAGAAAAGATTAAATCTGAATTAGGTTTGTTTTCTATAGTAAGATCTGGACTAATAAGTTGGAGTCTACGTTCAAACTCCATTTGCATTTCCTTGCTACTCATATTATTCTGCTAATTGTGCCACATACTGTGGGTGTGATTGAACTCTTGGTGATTCAACATTTTCTAATGCCATATCAGCAGCTAACTTAACTACTTCATATTGCATATACTCTGGTATTTCATCTAATGTAGATGTAATATCCTGATTATTAATCTTACGAGGATATGCTAAGTAAGTTAAGTCGATAGTATAGGGACCTGTCATAAGATCCCTATCCACGAACACTATCAACTTGTTATCTTCTAATATAGCAACAGGCTCTTCTATCCAAGGTTTATTATTATAAGTTTCTAAGAACCTTAAAGCATTCTCATGACTTATCAATTTAACATTGGCTAGTTTACTACCAAAATGTAAAGTGCCTTGTATGAAGTACATACGCTTATCTTGTGTATCACTACCGTACTTAATACTTGATTTAAAATCATTAAGCGTTAATCTGTTATTAGTAGTTTCACTAAGCAAAGTTAACCCTTTGTCTGTTCTTACTAGACCTTCTAAATCTGCTACACGTTTAGTATTACCTTCAAAAGAAGTTTGTATAGTATTATTACCAGTAAACTTAGTAGCTATTTTACTTAGATAAGCAGTATATAACCAATAATCTATTTCTTCTGGTAAGAAAGAAGGACATCCAGACATGCCTATATTAACAGCATTCTTGTCAGCTTCTACTTTAAATGCAATATGTGCTTCTGCTATTGTCATATTTACTTGGATTCTATTTCTTGCATGATAGCTAATCTAATATCCTGATTTTTCTTATCATCAAGCATTAGTACAGCTTCATCCATACTACGTCCAATTACATCAGTGCCATAGTAATATAAGTTCTTATTCTTACGAATAATATTCTTGCTAATAGCTGCTTCAATCAAGTATTGAGTTTCTTTATTCTGGTTGTTGACCCAAAGTAAGAGATACTTCTGAGGATCTGCTTCAATTAACTCATTAAGCTTACTTTCTACTAATTCACTAGAAATAGAATCAGATTTGATACCATAAAGTCTAAGACATTTACGCATTTCTTCAAGTGACATCTTAGTAAAGTTAGCGTAAGCTTCACGTTTAACTTTAAATTTCTTATTATTTTCTTCAGCTTCCGCTTCAGAATTAATCAATACAAAATCATTACTTGGTTTGATATTAGCTGTTCCACAAGCTACTCTCTTGTGATTTTTAAGAAACAAATATGCAAGTTCGTCTTCAGGTCTTTCTGTATGTAAGTAATAATCTTTATTACCAACTTTGATAGCATAAGTAGTCCAGAAAGAACTATAAGGAGCTAAATGACCTTCAGGATAACCGATGGCTTTCTCTAATCTACGAGCATCTTCCTCTGTTAAACCTGTATACTTGTTACCTGATCTTGTCCAATATGACGCGATGTATTCAGAACAATTTTTAAACTTTGCAATCCCAGACCAGGGATTAATTCTAATAAATCTTAACGTTGCTTCCATATATTTATATAAATATAGATTTTAAACCTGTTAATAAAAATATAGGGGCTATTACGCCCCTATAAATCTTTATCATATTTTATCGGCGTATTTGTATATACACTGAATTATGCTTCAGCATCCATGATCAGTTCACCACAACCACGCGGATCTCTTACCATAATACCCATTTCACCTAAGAAGTGAACTGTGTAACCATCCTTTGCATTAGAACGCAAAGTATTGATAGATTTAGCAGGACCTGCAGGAGAGATAGAACCACCAGTATACCACTGCATGAATTCACGACCTTTACGTACTACCTTAACAATGTTTGCTTCACCATCACGACGGCTAACATCCAAGAAAGTAAAACGATAAGATTCCAGCGGCTTACCAGAAATTGGGTGCAACAGACGGTTGTCTGTAGTATTATCATACAGCGGGAAGTGTTTCAGTGTCAATTCAATACCGTTAGTCATCTTGTAAGTTACAAACTGACCACCAAGTGTCAATTCCTGACCACTACCACTTACGAACTTAGTATCGATCAAGTTCATTGTAGCTGCTTTCTGTTTCAATACACGGTCAAATTCACGAATACCCATTTCACCAGTAAGTGCAACGAATTTACGTTCATTAGTACCAAGTACATTATAAGACAGATCAAATAAGAAGTCTTCCAGCAATTCAGCTGTCAACTCAGTATAATAACGTCTGTTAGACGGAGCGATCTGTTCCAAAAGACCAGCAGGCAAATAAACCGGACGACCGTTAGTACCTTTCAGAGAGAAAGTACCATCCTGGTTACGATTAGACTTAGAGTAAACCATCATCTTTTCGCAACGTTTACGCCATTCACGCAATGCTGTCCATTCCTGATAATCAGACCACAAATAAGATTTCTTACCTGTTTTAGGATCCTTCAATGCAATCCACAGAACAGTTGCATAAGCTGTACCAGTAATATCATAGCTCAAACGAGTTGTGAACAGGTAGTTACGCATCTTGAACTGAGTATTGTAGTTCAGGATATCTGCTTCTTCACTATATTCTTCGTAAGCAGAACCCAGACGTGACATTTCACGACCAGCCAACAGATACTTACCAGGAATATAAGAATTAGACTGACCATCTGCAATAAACATAGTATAGCACCACAGGTTACCGTCCTGGATAGGAGCACCAGAAATACGTAACTGATATTCCTTGTCATCAAGTACTACAATAGCACCCGGACCAAACCATTTATCTTCTACCCAAATCTGGATAGGTGTGTTACCAATACCTGCCAT
>UMEA01001817.1_pt1 | contig 73285 bp, 74 predicted proteins | sample 1964621 | NCBI WGS metagenome assembly UMEA01 (sample SAMEA4836007, study PRJEB28245) | human gut metagenome | biome: gut microbiome; material: fecal sample | place: Denmark | collected 2008 | reverse complement strand
AGTATTCGCTGATAACTGTTGAAAATTATAGCTGTTTTCAAAATCTTTCTGCTGAAAATGTCCAACCAAAAGCCAAACATCCGACCAACCAAAAGTCCGCCGAAAGTCCATCTAATAGCCAACAAAGAGTCCGGCCAGTGTCCACGACTCAAGAAGATAAGAATTTAAAAACTAAAATATCCTCATTACATTCGGATATTTTATCAAAAAGTTCTCAAAAAGTAGTTGTATCAAAGAAAATGAGCTTTGCGGATTTGTTGAAATCCAAGGGGATAGCATAATGTCAGTAGTCGATATGCTAAATAAAAAACACAAAGTTATGAATTGTGTGTTCGAAATTCTGTACGATTTGTACGGAGAGCCAGTATGGCTGAACAAACCAAAAGACGGGCAAGAACCTGAAAAAATTATTGAACAATGGATTAAGGAACTTGGGGATTATTCAGAAACCCAATTAAAGCAAGCCTGCTATAATCTTTTCAAATATAAGAAAGTGGCGACATTTCCAAAATTGGCTCATATTTTGGCAGAACTCAGCGATCAGCAAAAAGACTGTGTTCAAAATAAATCATCTCAGACGCATTTTACCGATGTATGCCTTGAAGTAGAATTTATGCGTCGTGATATTCGCCTCAATAAATGTAAATACACATTACCAATCTATAAAGCTGCCCTCTATTACACAATTAACGATTTGCTCAAAATGAAAATTGGTGAACGGGAATATATGGAGCTTGAACACAGCTACCGCAATGACGGTATTCAACTTCGAGGAATTCAGTATCGAAAAGCAGTTGAACTTGGCTTGTTTGATAAGTTTGATGAAACATTGGGTAAAATAGCAAAGGAGCGTGGCCATGGTTAGAATGTCCAGAAAAGAACTTTTGGAACGTTTTGAAGAAGCTGTTTATATTGCTAAGCGGTTACCGCCTGTTTTGATACCAGGCTGTAAAGCTGCGTGGCCTGACATAATTTATACGCCACTAGAAATTTTACAGCAGGAAAAACGCCCAATAAGATTATGTCCTTCACCGGAACAATTATCAAGATTAGATGAAGTATTAAGCTGGACACCGCTATTAACGGAGTTTGAAAGAAAACTGATTTGGTATAAAGCACAGCGAAAATCATGGAAATTTATTTGCACCGCGCTGGGAATATCTAAAAGCTCTGGAAATGAAAAACTGAATAAGGCTTTAGATTATTTGAATGAAAAGATTGACCAGATTTGATTATTGACAATCTCTTATTGTACGGAACTGTATTAAACTTTAAAAAACTTATCCGTTCTGTAATCGCATATTTTTGTATGGACATTTTCAAAAGTTTTCCGTTAATATTTAGATATGATGAGAAAAGGTGTCGGAAGACATCTTCTCTCATTTTTTTATGCGTAAAATCTCTCCAATATTCTCTGGGTCCTTCTGGAAGATAAACCCTATAGGGGTGGCTCAAGTGCGGCATATTTTAAGCCGACAGCCCGAAAATTTTGGTTGACACGGTTGACATTTTTTATCTTCTTTCTTGGATTTTCAGGCATTTGAGTCCTATTGTTCCGACAATACGCATAAAAAAATATTATTTTGAATCAAATATATAAAGTTATAAACCAAACTCTCTAAATAAGTTGACAATTTTGGCGGTTTTTCTAGGAAAACCGCCATTTTGCGAATAAGGATGTAAACCAATGGAAAAAGTTGAAGTAAACACAAATCTTGAATATAGTCGCCGCAAACTGGCAGATTTAAAGGAATATGAGGGAAATGCCCGCACGCATAACAAAGAACAGATTATGCAAATTGCCAATTCCATGATGGAAAACGGCTGGACCGCTCCAATGCTTATTGATGAAAATGATATGATTCTTGCCGGACACGGAAGAAAAGCCGCTGGAGAAATGTTGGGCGTTGAAGAAGTACCGGTAATGATTATTCGCGGCTTAAGCCCAGCTCAAAAAGCACGCCTATGTATTTCAGAAAACCAAATCGCTCTTAATGCCGGTTGGGATTTGAACAAATTATCAGAACAGTTGCAATTAATTCTTGATGATGGCCTTGATTTGGAAATTACCGGTTTTGATGATGATTTCCTCAATGATATTCTTAAGTTAGATAACGACAACGAACTTTTGGACCCATTGGAAGGCGAAAAGGAAGAAAAAACGCAAACAAATAAATTCTTGTCGTTTGGCAGTTACAAAATCCATATTTCGGAAGAAGAATATCAGAGCTTGGTTGATGCTTACGAGAATTTTGTAAAAGAAAACGGCGTTCGTTATGGCTTTGTAGCAAAGGTTTTATTACCCAAATGTTAGAATTAGATTATCCCATCAAAGATTTAGTCGGCGCAGATTATAACCCACGGCAAATAGACGAAGAATCACTCAAAACATTAAGAGCTTCAATAAAAACTCTGGGAATTGTCAAACCCATTATTGTTTCGGGAAATTTGATTGTTGCCGGACACCAAAGAACAAAAGCCTTGTTGGCCGCTGGAATTGATAAAGCACCGGTATATCTTTTGCCGGAAAATATTAACCAAACCGATGAAATTCGCTTTAATCAACTGCACAACGGCACTGATTTTGATAGCGGAGATGAAAGAGCTTGGGTTGGAAGAAGTGAAAATCTTGGTTTTGAAATGGTACCACCGATTAAGCTCCGTGGTAATATGCGAGCCAAAATGGCAAATGTTCGTAATGAAATATGCAAGCTCATAATCAAGTATGGTAATTGGGGAGCCTGTGTGGCAACGCAAGCCGGCAAGGTTATCCATGCCGGACAATATGTTTTGGCTTGTCGCGCAATGGGAATTCCGGCACGAGTTTATCGCATTCCAAACGATAAAGCTAAAATTGCCGCAGAATTTCTAAATAAAAAGTATGGAAAATTCTCTTATGAACATCTGGAAAAAACGACATTTATTCAGACTTTCGCTCAAAAATTCCGCTTGAGAAATGATGAAGAAGTCGAAAAACCGTTTAATGCCTCTCCAACTTATGAAAAAAGTTTAATTCCAAACTACAAAAAAGGAGAGCGGATTTTGGACTTTGGTTGTGGGCAAGCCGATTATGTGAAAAAGCTCCGCAAAAAAGGCTATGACATTCATGGCGTTGAGCTGTTTTACCGCAAAGGCAATTTCATTGATTCGACAATGGTTCACAAAATGATTGATAATCTTTGCGAGCAACTGGAAACCAAAGGCTTATTTGATATTGTCATCTGCGACTATGTTCTTAACTCGGTAGATAGTATGACTGCTGAAAACGATGTGTTGACGGTGGTTAATGCAATGTGCCGAATGGGCGGCAAAATCTATTTTTCTGGTAGAGCCAGAGAAAAAATAGATTTGCAAGACAGAACGACTTATGCCGGAGAAGCTAAATCTCACCGATATATAGAGTTTTTAGATGATGACGGATTTTCTGCATTATTCCGAAAAGGACATTGGTTTTATCAAAAGTTTCACCGGCAAAAAGAAGCTATTGCTTTGGGGCGTAGATATATAAACACAACCGAGGCAAAACTTGAACGTAATAATCCGGGGGTTTGGTGTATGTCTGGAGTAAAAAATATTGTTTTGCCCCAACAGGCCATTGAAGAATCAATCACTCGTGAATTTGAAATGTTACATCCGAACGGCAAACCAATAGGCAGAAGTGCCGATGTCATAAAGGCTTATCGTCTTGCATTGGCAAAAGATAACTAACGCCAAATTGATAATTGCGACAAGATGTGAAAGCTCGAGATAAACCATTATAACCATTTTCTAACGGTGGAATTGGCAAACGCTTTGCTCCGGTTATAATGACTTTATCTCCCCGATATGTTTCAGCGGTAATGATATCATTTTCATTATCGCTTGGAACAAAGGGAATATGAAGATTATTTACATAACCGATTACGCCACAAAGATATAAACATTTATAGTCTGAAAATTCATTTAGCTCAATTTCGGTATTAACCGGCATATAAAGATTAACTTTTTGGGAATAATCGCCAATTAAGCACTTTGCACAATGAACAGTCGGGTCAAAACCTCTTATGTATTTTAGCCAAAAGTACCTAAATCCCGTAACTTTAGCGTTTTCTGTAACAAATTTTATTTTCATACCTGCATTATAATATAATCATATAGGGTTGCAATGTTTTTCATCGGTATATCAAAAAGAAGTTTAGTAAGTTATGGCATACATCACGCAGGCAGCTTGGGGGAGAAAACATAATTTTACCCGACAATATGTAAATAAGTTAGTAAATAATGGAACAATAAAGCTCCATAACGGAAAAGTAAACGAAGAAGCCGCCGATATGGCTATCGCCGCTATCCGTCAGCCTATGAAAACCAGTAAAAATGCCACTGATGGAATGGATGCTCTTAATAACTTATCAACGGTACTCTTAAAAACCCGCATAAAAAGCGAAATTGAAAAAGTCAAATATCTTGAAACGAAAAACAAAGAGGCTGAAAAATCTTTGGTTTCGGCAGATGGTGTGAGGATAGCCGCCTTTAATAAAGGACGAATGGTGCGTGATGCCTTCTTAAATATTCCCGACCGTGTGGCGTCAATCCTTGCAAAAGAAACTGATACCAATCGCATACACGAGATTTTAACCAAAGAAATTCGTCAGATTATCGAGGAAATATTAGAAAGTGGCTGATGCATTTACCATTTATAACGAGGGTTTTAACGCAGGATTAAAGCCAGACCCGCTATTAAATATCTCAGAATGGGCGGATAAATACAGGATTCTTTCTCAAAAAGCTTCGGCAGAACCGGGGAAATGGCGAACATCACGAACGCCTTATTTAAAAGAGATTATGGATTGTCTTTCTCCATATTCTGGAATTGAACGTGTTGTTTTTATGAAAGGTGCACAAATTGGCGGAACAGAGGTTGGAAATAACTTTTTGGGTTATATCGTGCATTTATCCCCGGGGCCCGTTATGTTGGTTATGCCAACCGTGGACGGAGCAAAAAGGACTTCCAAAACCCGTATAGATCCGATGTTTGCAGCAATTCCTGAATTAAAAGGCGTTATCAGCGACCGCCGTTCTAAGGATGCCAGCAACACAACCTTAATGAAAGAGTTTCAAGGTGGTGTATTGGTTTTAACAGGTGCAAACTCAGCCATTGGCTTGCGTTCTATGCCGGTACGCTATATTTTTCTTGATGAAATAGACGCATATAAAGGAGATGTTGAGGGCGAAGGAGATCCTGTCAATTTGGCAATTAAACGAACAAGCACCTTTAACCGCCGTAAAATTTTTATGGTTTCAACGCCGACAATCCAAAGTGTAAGCCGGATAGAATATGAATACGAGCAATCAGACCAACGTCATTATATGGTGCCGTGTCCTTATTGTAATAAACGGCAGTCGCTTAAATGGAAACAAATCCATTGGGAAAATAATGACCCGCAAACGGCTGTATATATTTGTGAATATTGTGGCGGTATAATTGAGGAACATCTAAAAACGTGGATGTTGGAAAACGGAATATGGGAAAAATCCAATCCGAGCAGTAAAATTGCCGGCTTCCATTTATCTTCTTTATATTCGCCGGTTGGTTGGTTTTCATGGGCTGACGCTGTTAAACAGTTTTTAGACGCTAAAAACAAGGATAATCTGTTGAAAGTCTGGGTTAATACCGTTTTGGGCGAAACTTGGCTTGAAAAAGGCGAAGCTCCTGAATGGCAGATTCTCTTTGATAAACGTGAAGATTACCAGCAAGAACTTGTCCCGAGCGGTGGTTTATTCTTAACCGCCGGTGCGGATGTTCAAAAAGACCGTATAGAATGTGAGGTTGTTGCATGGGGAAGAAACCGCGAAAGTTGGTCGGTGGGCTACTTTATTATAAATGGCGATACCGCCAGAGAGGATGTTTGGAATGAATTAACCGAGTTTTCACGGCGTTACTTTGAACATTCCTCCGGTGCTATGCTACCAATTTCACGCTTTGCCATTGATAGTGGTTTTGCCACACAACAGGTTTATAATTGGGTGCGTAAACAGCCTTTGAATTTTGCAATGGCTGTCAAGGGAACTGACAGCGGTGTTACGCCATTAGGACTTCCGACCAAGGTTGACCTTAATATCAATGGTAAAAAGTTACGCCGAGGCGCTAAGGTTTGGGCAGTGGGGACTTCGATTCTCAAATCAGAGTTATATCAATTTTTGCGACTAACCCAAAATGAAGATGAGAGTTTTCCGGCCGGATATTGTCATTTTCCTAAATATGACAGCGAATATTTTAAGCAACTGACAGCTGAACAGTTAGTTACAAAGGTTGTCCGAGGCTATCAGAAAAGAGAATGGCAAAAAACACGAGAACGCAACGAGGCGCTGGATTGCCGCGTTTATGCACGGGCGGCGAGTATCAGCTTTGGAATAGAACAGTTTTCTGAAATAAAATGGCGCAATCTGGAGAAAGCACTCATTCCTGAAAAGCAGGAAGCAACCGAAATACCGGTAAAGAAAAAGCCTAAAATCAACTTTGCACCTAACATAGTTAAGGCGCAAGACCCGTATTTATAAGGATTTAAGATGACAAAAATTGAAACTTTACAAAAACAGCTTGAGGAAGCGGAACAGGCCTATCATGAGTTAATGATTGGAGCACGCACCGTTAGCGTTAATGTTGAGGGTGTCGGCTCTACTTCATACGCTCAAGCCGATTCCTCTAAGCTGAGAGAATATATTTCATATCTGAAAGCAGAGATTGGAAAAGCTAATGGATTAAAAAATAGAAAAGTTATCAAAGTGAGTTTTTAACAAAAATGTCAATAACCTCTTGACTTTTTTATTTTTCTGGGTTAGATTCCCTACAGAACAAACCCAGAAAGACCTCTTGCTCTGCATTTATTGCAGAGATAATGTGAACCTCTGGGTAGATTTTTTTTTAAATACATGAGTCCCAATTATGCCAAACAACACAACACCTTTAAACTACGATGATTTATTGCAACATTTGAAGTCAAAAAATCTTATAATATCAGACGACAATAGAACAAAAAAATACCTTCAAACTATTGGCTATACACGGTTTAAATCATATTTCAAGATGTTTTGTGATAGTAATGGGAACTTTCAGAATGATTTTTCATTTGATGACTTACTTAATATCTATATATTCGATAGACGATTGAGGGCTCTTTTTATTGAGGCATTGGAACGAATTGAGTTAGCTGTTAGAAACAGCATTGTCGATATTGTCTCTGTGAATACGGGTAATGAATATTTTATCTACGATTCTAGTAATTTTAATAGTGGTTATAATGGTGTTTTTACAAAAATTAGAGATAATGTTTGGTATCAAACAGATAAAAAAGTTGATATAAATAATAATAGAATCTGCTGTTGGGATATTGTTAAGCATTTAACTTTTGGTTGCTTAAGCACATTTTATGATGAGTTAAAAGGAAACATAAGGCAAGATATTGCAGACATATTTAACCTTAAAAATAAAGTTATGTCATCTTGGTTGCTCTCAATGTCTGCATCAAGGAATATTTGTGCGCATTACTCTTTATTATGGAGTAGAATTTTTAGTATAAAACCAATGAATCTCAAAAGAGATAATAATTTAATTGTAAATTTTGATACATCTGCAGACAAATTATATGCTCAATTTTATATTATATCCTATTTTATGCTGCAAATTTCTCCGACAACATCATGGGTTAAACGGGTATATGATTTGATAGATGAATACAAGTATAAAACAAGTTTCATAAATTATAATGTTATGGGTTTTCCTAGTAATGTTCAAAATTATATAGATTTTCAACATATCGAAATGTAAAAAAAATTTTTTTGTTTATGCCTAACAGCAGGAAGAAAAATCCTGCTGTTTTTGTTTTAAAAGGTTCAAATAATGGATGATACAAGCTATAAAGGGGCATCTCTATCAGCTAAGGAGTTATTGAGTTGGCGACCATTACGGCATTCTGCAGATGTGGAATTAGACGGCGAATTATCGACATTGGTTGCCCGTTCTCGAGATTTAATCCGTAACAATGGTATTGCCAGCGGAGCTATACAGACTCTTGTTGATAATGTTATCGGTAATGGATTAAAACTCGTTTCCATACCAGATCATCGGATTTTGGGATTAGACCTTGATTATTTAGAGGAATGGGCGCGAAAAGTTGAGAGTTTATGGCGTATTTGGTCGGAAAGCGTTTATTGCGATGCCGCGCGTAAACTTAACTTCAATTCACAAACAGCTCTGATTTTCCGGTCTGTTATTGAAAATGGTGAGGCCTTAGCATTAGTTTTATGGCGTGAAAATCAGGCTAATCAGTTTGCAACTTGTTTTCAGCTCATTGAGCCGGACAGGTTGTCAAACCCGGATTTTAAGCAAAATACAGAATTTTTACGCGATGGCATAGAAATCAACCATTACGGAGAACCGCAGAATTATTGGATAAGCAAATATTATCCAAACGACTATTGTTACCATGGCAACACCAATTCTTGGGAAAAAGTTGCCGCTCAAACCTCTTTCGGACGGAAGCTGATTTTACATATCCATCATCCGGAGCGTATTGGGCAAAATCGCGGAAAGCCGCTTTTTACTTCAATAATGCCACTTTTTAAGATGTTAGACCATTATGAGCGTTCTGAATTAAAAGCCTCGGTTGTTAATGCGATGATAGCAGCTTTTATTGAAACGCCAATGGATAGCGAATCAATCGCCGAGATGTTTGGCGAATCTGTAGATGATTATTTAGAAAAGCGCAAAGATTGGAGTGTTAAGCTCGAGGGCGGTTCAATTATTCCGGTATTCCCCGGTGATAAAGTTTCTGCATTTACGCCTAGTCGCCCAAATTCTAGTTACGCGGCTTTCGTTGAAAATGTCTTACGGCATATCGGAACAGGTCTAAATATTCCGCTAGAATTGTTAATGAAAGACTTTTCTAAAACCAACTATTCTTCAGCCCGAGCCTCATTGATTGAGGCTTGGCGTTTCTTTAATGGTCGGCGTAGTTGGATAATTAACTATTGGGCTAAACCAGTTTTTGAACTTTGGCTTGAAGAAGTTGTAAACAAGGGGCTGATTGAAGCCCCTAATTTTTACGAAAACAAAGCCGCGTGGTGTCGATGTAAATGGATTGGCCCGGGACGCGGTTGGGTTGACCCTGTTAAAGAGGCTCAAGCATCACAAATTCGTATGGAGTGTGGGCTTTCAACCTTGGAAGATGAATGTGCTTCACAGGGTTTGGACTGGGAAGAAGTTTTAATGCAACGGGTTCGCGAACTCAAACGCATGAAAGAGCTTGGCCTTAATGCTTCCGATGATGGAAATATGAAACTTATTAACCAAGAGGAAAATACAAATGAAAATATGGAATAAGATAACCAACGAACCATGGGCTACGACAAGCGATACATTGGAAAATATAATAAATATCGCCCAAAGGCAAAATGCCAATCCGGCAGCCATCGCAGCTCAACTGGGAAGAAAACTGCAAAATACCTACGCCGTTTCCATAAGAAACAATGTCGCCATTATTCCCATTCGGGGGCCGTTGTTTCGTTATGCGAATATTTTTACGGCTATTAGCGGAGCAACATCTTATGAGCTTTTAGCCCGTGATTTTAATTCTGCGTTAGTTGATGAAAGTGTAAAAGCAATTCTATTTGATATTGACAGTCCCGGCGGAGAAGTAAACGGCTGTTCTGAATTGGCTGATATGATTTACAATGCACGAGGTAAAAAGCCAATTATTGCCTATGCTTCCGGAAATTGTTGTAGTGGCGCATATTGGATTGCCGCCGCTTGTGATGAAATTGTAGTTACAGATACGGCGGTGGTTGGTTCTATCGGAGTTGTTGCGGTTTATGAAAGAGAGGATGACAAAAACAAAATTGAAATTGTTTCATCACAAAGCCCGTTAAAGCGCATAAATCCTGACACACCAGAGGGACAGAGCAAATTGCAGGCCAGATTAGACACGCTGGCAGAAGTTTTTATCAATAAAATAGCGACTTATCGAGATACATCTACCGAAACCGTTATCAAAGATTTCGGTCAGGGTGATGTTTTTATTGGTAGAAAGGCGATTTGGCAAGGTCTGGCTAATCGCCAAAGCTCTTTTGAGCGCATTTTAACAGACCTTAACAAGGAAAAGGAAGACGATGATATGAATGAAAATGACATAAAACAGCGTGAACGCCAAAGAATTAAAGAAGTTTGGGACAGTGAACACGCACAAGGTCGTGAAAAAGTAGCCAACAAGATACTTCTTTCAACAGATTTATCTTCTTCTCAGATTATTGATATTTTGCAGGAAATTCCCAAAGAACAGCCATTGTCTTCTTTTGAAAAAGCGATGGCACAAGTTCCTAATCCGCAAATTGTCGTGTCCGGAGAGGAACAAGGCGAAAATATAGATGTAATGGCTAGACGCATAGCCTCTTTGGCTCACACTTCTTCAGGAGAATAAAATGTACGCAAATTGTAAAGATGAGGGAACTTATAAGCCGGACAATCTTTTAGCAGGAGATTTTCCGAGAATTGCCAATGTTGAAACCATTACCGGCGGAAACTACAAACGCGGACAGGTTCTCGGAAAAATAACAGCCTCAGGGAAATATACGGCCTCAACATCAGAAGCAACAGACGGTTCTCAAATACCTTTGGGAATTTTGGCTGAAAATGTAAATGCGACTGATGAGGATAAACAGGCCGTTGTTTATTCCACAGGAGAATTTAATCTGGAAGCACTAACTTACGATAGTGAATTTACGGCTGCTTCCATGACCGAAAAGCTCCGAGAAAAGAGCATTTTTGTTAAGAAAACTCAAGCATAAGGAATTTAAAATGGATATTTTTTCAACTCAGGTATTATCTAAGGTGGTGGAGAATTTGCAAACTCCGCCATCTTTTTTACTGGATATGTTCTTTTCTCAAGAACAACGTTCAGATACAGAGGAGATTTATTTTGATACGCAGGAAAGCAAACCGCGGATTTCTCCTTTCGTTTCCCCTCTAATGCCCGGAAAAGTCGTTGAACACGAGGGGTATAGTACAAAATCTTTCAAACCTGCATATGTAAAAGACAAACGGCGTTTTACACCGGATATGCCTTTTAAGCGAATGGCGGGGGAAAGAATTGGCGGCGATATGACTGCGGCGCAAAGATTGGAAAAAGCAGTTGCAATTACTCTAAACAATCAACTTGATTGTTTGACACGCCGCGAAGAAGTTATGGCCTCTGAGGTGTTGCGAACCGGAAAAATAACGGTGGAAGGCGATGGTTATCCGGCAGTTACGGTTGATTTTGGCCGCGATACTTCTTTTACCAAAGTTCTTACCGGTGATAATACATGGGACAAAACAACCGTAAACATTGTTGATAATCTGGAAGATTGGGCTGGCAGTGTTCAGAGTAAATCCGGTGTTGTTGCTAAAACGGTAGTCTTAGACCCGTCAGCGTGGAAACTGTTTCGCAACAATCCGTATGTTCAAAAATATTTGGATTATCGCCGCGGAACAAATAGTACATTAAATATTGACCCGATTATTCTCGGTAACGAAAAAGCCAGATTCGTTGGCAATATTGGCGATTTTGAGGTTTGGGTATATAACGATATATATATTGAGGGAGATGCTGAAAAGAAAATTCTTCCTGAAAATACGGTATTGTTAGGCAGTCGAGGCGGTGTCGAGGGAGTACGCTGTTATGGCGCAATTAAAGATGAACAGGCAAACTTCCAAGCCAACCGCTATTTTCCTAAATCGTGGTTAGAAAATGACCCTGCTGTACGCTGGATGTTGTTGCAATCCGCACCATTGGTTGTGCCGTATCGTCCAAACGCCACAATGTGTGTAACGGTAAAATAGGAACGTATAATATGAGAGTATTAGCAAAAGTAACATTGGTCGTTAATAAAAAAGAATATGCTCCTGATACGGAAGTTGAAATTCCTGATGACACAGAGGCAAAATCCTTGATTGAAAGAGGTTTTGCCTCTGCAATAGGTAAGAAAGAAAACCAAACGGCAACCGGTTCAAAATCTGACACACCGCCCAAAACGGATAAAAACGCAACAAAAAGCACAAAATCCGATAAAAACACTCAGAAAACTGAGAATAAAACGAAAAAGGAGATTGATAATAGTGGTTCGGCAGTTTCACAAAGCGGTGGATAGCCTGTTTGAGAAACTTGGCAGATCCGCTAAGTATCAAAATCGGGATGTTCTTATTTTCCTCTTACGTCCTGATGAGGTCGTTAGTGTGGGCTTTGCACAAGCCCACACGGCAACCAACATTATGAGAATCCGTATATTTGAAGCTCCAGAACTGAAAGTTAATGATATTATTTTGTATAATAATAAGGAGTATATCGTCAGTCAGGAACCTCAAAGAGATACAAATAACCTAGTTTGGAATTTTGGAGTTATATGCAATTAAGTGCCGCCATATCAGGAAGACTGGAAGAAATCTTAGAAAAAGAGCTGAAAAATGCTGAATTGGCAGTTACTAAAGGTGTTTCTTCTGCAACAAGTCAGTTCAAAGAAGCAATGAGAAAACAAGTCAAATCGGCAAAGTTAGGTTCAAGATTGGCTTATACATGGCGAGGCGATGTTTATCCAAAATCGAAAATGAGCCTTAATGCCGCCGGAATGGTTTATTCTAAAGCCGAGAAAATTATGCAAAGTTTTGAATATGGTCTAGTCGTTAGAGGTAAAGACGGCTTTTGGCTTGCTATTCCAACTCCGGCTATTCCCAAAAAAATACGCGGACGTAAAATTACTCCTGAACTTTATGAGCGTTCAAAAGGTATTCGCTTACGTTTTGTTTATCGTCCATACGGAGCTTCTTTGTTGGTACACGAACACAAACGCAAGACAATAATTGCTTTCTGGCTAGTGCCACAAGTAAAAATGCCCAAATTGATTAACTTTGAAACCGAAAGCCTAAAATGGCAAAACAAGCTACCAACTTTAATTTTACAGAATTGGAAAAATGATGAGCAAACGTGAACAAATTTTATCAGCCTTATTTGAAAGGCTTAAGAGCTTGGATATAACTGTTAAACGAAATGAACTTGCTCCGCAAGCTATACCTAAAAACGGAATTTTGATTTTAAGGGACGGCAAGCAAGGAGATCCGGAAGTCATTTTATCGCCGCCAATGTGTATTTTTCAGCACGAGGCAGAACTAGAAGTCATTGTTCAAGACGCAAAATCCGAGGTGCGTGATAAAAAACTAGATGAAATCTTAGTCAAAGTAGGCACTTTGCTCTGTTGCGAAGATAAACTCAACGGATTAACAGATTATATATACGCCAAACCTCCGGAAATTTTGGAAGAATATGTCGAAGGAGCCCCAAACATTAAAGTTGCAATTATTCCGATTATTCTTGAATACATAACAACAAGTGCTCTATTATAATAAATATTTTTTTAGGAGGCATAATGGTTAATTTATCAAAAATAATAACAGCAATAGTACCTGGCGGTGATATTGCTGATACATTTATAGAAGAATGGAAAAATAAAAAAATTAAAGAAGCTCAAGAAATTTTTTTAATGGAGCTTAGAGAAGGAGTATTTGATAATATAGATGTTGATGAGACAATATCTATTTCTTATAGATTATGGCGCTCAATTTCAGAAGGCACAGCAAAAAACAATTTACGCTTATTATGTAGATTGGTTCAAGGATTAAGTGATAAAAATGTATTAACAGTGTCATCTTTTTCAAAATTCGCAAATATAATTGAAAATTTAACAGATAATGAAATAAAAATTATAGCAAAAGATATTTGGTTATACAACAATCCAGAACCGAAAAAAATCAAAAGGGAGAATTTTTTTAACAAAGATATTGAGTATAATGAAGCATTAACGCTATATAATAAGGCGTTAGAAGAATATAATAATGATTTGAAAAATTGGAAAAATTCATTTTTTATTTTTGCTGAAAATATAGGATTATCAAATCCATTACCTAAAAATTATTTTACAGAAGAATATTATCCTCTATTGCGAACTGGATTATATGGATTAGATATCCGCATTAACTCCAGTGGAAGTCTAAATCCTATAGAGGATGAATATGGTTCTGATCCAAGTAATGTTGATATTGAAGCCGAAACTGAATTTATAGTATATTTTACTGATTTATTTAGTGAATTGCAAAAATATGTCAACTTCATAATTAATGTATCATAGTTTTATCTTAACTAATCCCGAGTTTTCGGGATTTTTTTTATATCTTAACAAAACAAATGGAGGCTAATATGTCCAGAGCTTACGGCTGGAATGCCCAGCTTTTAATTGCCGAAGAAAGTGAGTACGGCGTTTTGCCGGACAGCGGATATCGGCAAATACCTTTTATTTCATCATCTCTTGATAGTGAGCAAAGTCTTGTTTCGTCAAATGTTTTAGGATTAGGTCGCGACCCGACACAACCTTTTCAGGATGTTATCAATGTTGATGGCGATATGGCGATACCGATTGATTTTCGCAATATTGGTGTTTGGTTAAGAGCTATTTTGGGAGCTCCGACAACAACCAACGAGGAAACTGTTTATACTCATACCTTTGAGAGCGGCAAAACATCAATTCCAAGTTATTCATTAGAGATTGGCTTGCCGGAAGCACCGCAATATATACGCTTTTTAGGTGTGAGAGCAAATAGTATCGCTTTCAATTTTGCACGTTCCGGAGAAGCTCAAGCAACAATCAATCTTATGGCTCAAGGCGAAAGTGGCTTCGAAACTTCGATTGAAAGCTCTGCCGAAGTATATACCTACACCAGAGTATCACAATTTCAAGGCTATATCAAAAGCGGCGGTGAACTCTTGGCGAATATCACTTCGGCAAGTGCCACATACTCTAATAATCTTGAAAAAATCGAAACAATCCGCAATGACGGCAAAGTTGAAGCCATAGATTTAGGTGTGGCAAGCCTAACCGGAAGCATTTCGGCAAAATATGCGGATAATATTTTGTTAGATAAGGCTCGAGCCGGTACGCCGGTAGATATTGAGCTTGGCTACCAATTATCAGATTCAATGAAATTGGTAATTTCTTGTCATGAAGTTTATTTGCCAAAACCTAAGCGTTCTATTGATGGACCGGGGGGAATAGAATGTTCTTATGACTTCCAAGGAGCCAAAGATCAAACACTTGGCAAAATGATGACTATAACCTTAGTCAATGATGTGGAGAGCTATTAGAAAGAGGAGCTAACGCTCCTCTTTCTTTTAGGACATAGCTATTATTAAAAATGTCAAAGCATAAATAATTTTAGCAATGTCTAAATTTATTCTCACAGTAACTTTCATGTTAAAGTTGCCTTTATCACAAAAGCCTGCCGACAGGCCTTTTAAGACCACTTTATTTACAGTGGCGTTGCTACCACTTGTTTTAGCACTTGTACTTCATACTAAAACTTATGAAAAATATTTACAACTTGTCTTGCTTTTCTTTAAAAGACGAAGCAAGGGCCATAAATATTTTCCTGCCACCTTCGGTAAAGGATAAAAGAATAGCACCTCTGCTACCTTCCAATCATATTTAGAGCCAACATCCATTGGTTAAATACAACGGCATTAAGATAAATTTAACGAATTAAATACTTTCAGTCAATATAAAGGATAAAATTATGCTTAAATTAAAAATTCAAAAAGAGCCGTATTGGCTTGAAATTGGTTACGGCGTGAAAGTTAAGGTTAAACCTTGCACTTCCGCCGTTTTTTATGAGGCAAAAGCCTATATGAACTCAAAATTAGCCGAATTGGCTAAAATTTATAAATCCAACAAAGATATTGGTATTAGTGATGAAAATGCCGAAAACATAGAAAATCCGCGTAAACGTGAAGCCTTGGCGGACAAATTCTTACTTATCGGCTTAGGAGTTGCCGGCATTTTGGAATGGAACGGCGTTTTAGAGCCTGAAAGTGAAGACAAAGCTCCGTTAACGGAAGATAAAATCGAGGAGCTATTTTCTAATTTTTGGGTCGTTGCCGAAAATTTCCGCAATCAATATTGTGGTTTGCGTGAAGTTTTGGAAGCGGAAAAAAACGTATCTTTGCCCGCGCAAAATGGCACTTCGGCGATGGGCGAAGCTACTGTGCCGGATGTAACCAAGACGGAAAAATCTTCTGTCCGTTCCACAAATGCCGATATATAGAAACTTCCTTAAAAACCGTTGAAGGTTATCAGGCTTGGGAAATTTTATTAAAACTTTCCAAGCCTGATTTATCTTTAGCCCTTTCTTTAGCGCAAAACCTTGGGCTGGATATGGAAATAATGAGCGAACTTTTGCCAGTAGGAATAAGGGGAATTGATGAATGTGTGAATAATAAAAATAACTAATTTGTATCAAAGAAAAATTTTTTATAAAATTCAATACATCAATACAAAAAACAGGAGATACTTTTGACAAAAGACAAAGTTAAACAGGATATACATAACTTTTTTAGTGAAAATTTATTATATCTAAAGATACTACATTCAACCTATCATTCTTTAAGACAATATAGTAACCCCTTGCGTTTTAATAATTTTTGTCTTGGATATCGTGAGCTTTTTAGAATGTTCTTAGAAGAGACTGTTCAAGATTCAGATGTAAAAGCCTGCTCTTGGTTTAGTGAGGAAAATAAAAAATACTTTGATAAAGATAAAAATAGGATCAGCAGAAGAGCATATCTAAGATACAAAATATTTAATAATTTATCGGATGATATTGTTCAGTGTTTTCCTCATGCTTTTGAAGAAATAGATCATTTTCTAAAATTATATAACAAACTCTCTGACTTCGTTCATATAAAATCTGCAACATTTGATACTGATGATGAAAAAATTAAAGAATTAAAAACTTCTTTTGAAAGTTGCGTTTTATCTCTCATAGATAATTACAATGCTCTCGAAAAAATAGCATCGACATATTTTTTTGAAGCATATCACGAAATGCTAGAAGATTATGTGTGTAACTATGACATTGAAGAAATTAGTCTTTTATCTGGTTCTGGATATTCAGTTAATGACTTTTATATAAGAAATATTGATTTTTTAAATGGTAACAACAATACGATATCAATAAAAATTCATGGAAGGATTTATCTTGAGAGTTATTATGGGCATGGAGAAGAAAGCGTTTCAATCACCAATGACTTTCCTTTCTCTGCTCAGGTAGAACTTAGTATAAGTCCTTGTCAAATCATTCAAATGAACAATATAGAAGTAGATACTTCATCTTTTTATGAATAAAAAACTTTTATTGAATATTTGCACCTCAACCATAGAGTTGAGGTGTTTTTTATGGGAAAATCATGAGTGCGGTTAAAAATTTAAGCATACGTCTGACGGCGGTGGGCGGTGATAAAGTCCGGCAGGAGTTTAAAAATCTTGGAACTGACGGCGACAAGGCCTTTCGGCGGATTACGCAAGTTATTCAGCCAGCTAATGATAATCTAAAAGCCTTAGATGCAACCGCCCGCTCTTTTAACGAAGTTATTCGGCAAGGGACGGCTCTGTTTGGAGCATATCTTGGTTTACAGGGATTAAAGAATACTTTTTCGGCGATTTTCTCTGCTAACACTTCATTCGAACAGTTGTCAGGCTCTCTCAAAACCGTTACCGGTTCTGCCAAAGGCGCACAAGAGGCTTTTTCCCTGATTGAGAAATTTGCGATTGATACGCCTTATCAGCTCAACGAAATCGTTGAGGCATTTATCCAGCTTAAAGCCTTGGGGCTTGAGCCATCAGAGGCCGCTCTTGTTTCTTATGGCAACACGGCCTCCGCCTTTGGTAAAAATATTAAAGATTTTGTTGGAGCGGTGGCCGCGGCAACAGTTGGCGAGTTTGAACGACTCAAAACTTTCGGTATCAAGGCCAAAGTCATCAATGATGATGTGAGCTTTACTTTTGCCGGTGTTACGACAAAAGTTAAGAAAAACGCCGCCGAAATTGAAAAATATCTGCGAACGCTTGGCGATGTCAATTTTGCCGGAGCTATGAACGAACAGATGAAGACAATGAACGGTGTGTTGTCTAATATTGAGGATAGTTTTGAGAAAATCTACCGAGATATTGGCAAAAATGGCTTAAATGAGGCGTTGAAATCCACTTTTACGCAATTTAACGAACTTGTCGAAAGTGGTGGAAGTGCCGCTAAAACCATTGGACAAACCTTGGCTTTTGCGGTTAACACAGCGTCTTCGGCTTTCTTTTTACTGGCGGAACACGCTGATGTGGCGTTGACACTGATTGGTGCTAGGCTCGGTTCGTCTGCGATTTTGGGAGGTATTAACCTCTTGAAAGCCGGTGCCGGTTATCTGCAGGTATCAATGGCTGGACTTTCAATATCGGCAAAATCCGCTGTTACTGGTATTGCGATGATGAGCCGAGTTTCAAAACTGGCGGCCGTTCAGATGGGCGTTACCGCGGCGGCGGCCGGTATATTGAAAGACGCATTGGCTCTTATTGGCGGCCCGGCAGGTTTGGCAATATTAGCAGGAATGGCAATTTACAAACTTGTGGAAAGCCACGATGTCGCTAAACGTGCGGCGGAAGACCACGCCGAAACCCTGCAAAAATTACAAGATGAGCTAAAAGCAACGACTGAAGAAGCGGCAAAGTTTTCGTCAGAGCAAAGCAAAGATATGGCTTTGGCCGAATGGGGCTTAAAACTCAAAACAGCGGAACAGAATATCAAGGATCTGCAAGCGGAGTTAAAAAATACCGGTGGTTTATCTTTCACAACTCGGTTTACACCTAACACCTTACTCAAAGATTATGAAATTTATGCTAAGGAAACCGCTGATATTCTTCGTCAATCCAAAATTGATTTGGAGCAATATCAAAAAGAAATTTGGGAAATTGCCGCCGAAAATCCTGATTTTCAGCCACAAGCAAAAGAAATTCAAGATAAAATTCTGCTTTTGAAAGCGGCGGAAAAAGATGCAAGGACGGCAAGAGATGAATTGAAATATCTTAAGAAACCTGAGTTACGCCCGAAAATCAAGGTGGAAACCGAGACAACTGTTACGCCGGCTTCCAATATTGACGCAGATAAATATAAAAAGAACATTGAGGACATTAAGCAAAAAATTTTAGAGCTTAAAACGCCTTATGAACAAGCTATGGCTAAAGCGGATGAATGGCGGAAAAACGCTCTAAACAATCTTAACACCAGTTCGGCGGATTATCAAAAATATAAAGACCAGATTGGACAGGTTTATGACAATATGATAAAAAAAGCCAATGAAACGGCACTTCAATCGTCAAAATCTTTGGAAGATGGCTTTAAGCGTGGTTTCTTAAATATTCAAAAAGATGTTAATGATTTTGCCAGTCTTGCGGAAAGTGCTGTCAAAAACGCTTTTAACAGTATGGAAGACACTTTGACCTCTTTTATCACAACGGGGAAAGCCAGCTTTTCAGATTTCGCAAACGCTATTATCAGCGATTTGACACGAATTATTATCAGAAAGTCGATTACACAACCGTTGATGAATGGTCTTGGCAGTTATTTTGGCTTTGCGATGGCACATACCGGCGGTATTGTCGGAGCTGACAATTTGGCAACTAAATCCGCTAGTTCTTTGGCTTTTACCGATGCACCACGATTTCATAGTGGCGGCATAGTCGGAGATGAAGTGCCGATAATCGCCAAACGCGGCGAAGGTGTTTTTACCAGAGAACAGATGAAAGCGCTGGGAGATAATGGCTCAACTGTTAATATCAGTGTCAATGTTGTTAATAACGCCGCCTCGGATGTCAAAGCATCGGTTTCTCAATCAAATCAAGGAAATGGCAAATTTAACCTTGATATTATGATTGAGAAAATCGAAAGCTCAATGTCGCGCAATGTTTCCAAAGGAACAGGAATTGCCCCGGCATTGGAACGCCGCTACGGGCTTAATCCCGCATACGGCAGTTACGGATAAACAAAGGATATGTCATGACAGCAAGATTCCCAGATTTGCTTCCTCTGCCGTTGGTTGAGGATTATTCCATTACACCCAATGAGGCTATTATCCGTACCCAAATGGAATCAGGCACTGCTAGACAACGGCGGCGTTTTGATTCTGTTCCAAGCAAAATTACCGTGAAGTGGTTTATGAATGCCTCACAGTTTTCGCTCTTTGAGGCGTGGTATAAATACCACGCCAAAGAGGGAGCCGAGTGGTTTGTCATTTCTTTATTAGGCGGCTTGGGGTTGATTGAACAAGAGGCTCGGTTTACCCAACAATTTACCGCCCGTTTGCAAAACGGTATTTTATGGGCGATTACCTCGGAACTTGAAATCCGCGAGCGGCCTACCCTATCAGAGGGGGCTTTGAATATCTTGCTTTCTAATGATTTTGAGAAATTGTCGCAATCTGTTAATCGGTTGCACGAGTATGTCCACATTACCTGCCCGAAAACAATAAAGGATTTATAAATGGCCAATATGGAAGAAAGACTGGAAACCGTTGTAACGAGTGCGGAAACAGACGGCTCAAAATGGCACACGATTGTCCACGGCGATGAAAACAGCACGGTTGAGACTGAAAACGGCGATGTACCAACGGTAGCCAAACAGTTAAAAGACATTCGTGAGGCGATAACCGGCGGCGTTTCTGATGTGGTGGCAGAGGCTGAAAGTGCCAGAGACGAGGCTAAATCCGTACGAGATAACACTTTAACCATAAAAAATGAGATTGAGCAGTTAAAGACAGATACGGAAGAAGCTTCGGAAACAGCTAAAAGCTATAAAAATATGGCTCAAACCACATTCAACAACATATCTTCTGCGGTAAACAAAGGTATTGCCGACGTTCAAACCGAAACACAGAATCAGATTGCCACATTACAAACAACCGGAGACATACAGGTTAATCGCACGCAAACAGCCGCCACCGAACAAATACAGTTAGCCAGCAATCAGGCTGACCGAGCGGAAATCGCGGCGGTTAGAGCAGAAAACGCAACAAATAATAAAATAGATGTAGATTTGAACAATATCTCAAAGGAAACACTGTTTGCTAAATTATTTACCACCTATAGTGATGGTTCATCATGGTATAGGGTCTGGCCAGATGGTTGGATTGAACAAGGAGGTGTTGCTAATGCTGGCGGGACGGTTACCATTATTTTTCCCAAAGCATTCAGAGATACTAATTATACAGTTGTTGCGACAACTTTGGGAACAAATTCACAAATTTACGCCCAATGTATAACCAAAACATCAGGAACAGAAATGAAAATCTATAATAATGGTGGAAGTTCCAGCCAACAAAAATCTTGGTATGCTTGTGGATATTAGGAGTTTATTATGGCCAATATGGAAGAAAGACTGGAAGCCGTTGTAGCGAGTGCGGAGACAGACGGTTCAAAATGGCACACAATTGTCCATGGTGATGAAAACAGCACGATTGAGACTGAAAACGGCGATGTGCCAACGGTTGCCAAACAATTAAAAGACATCCGTGAGGCGATAACCGGCGGCGTTTCTGATGTGGTGGCAGAGGCTGAAAGTGCCAGAGATGAGGCGATTGCGGCTAGAAATGCCACAAATCAGCTCAAAAATGATACAAATATTATAAAATCAGATACAGAACAGCTTAAAACCGACACTTTAAATATAAAGAATCAGGCAAACCAGATTTTTAATAACATTTCATCTGCGACCGATACAGCCGTTTCAACAATCCAAACCGAAAGTTCGGCACAGATTTCGGCGATCCAAAATAGCGGTGTAACACAAATCAATTCCGTTAATTCTGCCGGAAACACACAAATTGCCGATGTGCAAGCCGAGGGGCAAAAACAAATTGAGCGGGCGGAAGCTCAGGCAAATCAGGCCAAATATTATGCTGAATCCACCGCTCCGGCACCTCTTGGCTCTCGGTTATCTGTTCCTGCCAATAAAAAAGTGCCGGACGGATACGAGCCAGTCTGGTTCAAAAATACCATTACCAGAGCCAGATACCCTGATTTTTTTACGCAACTGGTTGATACCGATTATTTGGTCTTTGTTGATGAGGACACTTATGACAATCAAGTCAGCAACTATGGAATGTGCGCCAGTTATGTCAAAGTTGATAATGACACCGTTATTTTGCCTTTGCTTGCCAATTATGCCCGAAGCGGCACGCTTGATAATGTCGGTAATGTCTTAAACGACCAATTTCAGGGGCATTGGCACGAAATGGTTTACAGACAGGATTCGACATCTTCAGGTTATCGCGCGGATATTTTTGGCAATGATGGCTATACGGGTAATCCCTCAGCAACAAACGGAACAGATGAATATATGCAATTACGCGGTTCCAGAACATCTGACTGGTTGTGCGCGGTTACTCCCATTACAGACAGTTCTAATGGCAATCCTCGTTTTGGCAATGAAACCCGCCCAAAATCTTATTATGAGCTGGTATATATAAAGTGTGCCGATATAAGCAGACCTCTGTCAGAAGAAGAAACGGCGGAAATGCGAAGCAATTTTACCAATAAACTTAACACAGATATTTCCAATTTATCTGTAACGGCTATTCCCAAAATAATAAAATGGCTTTGTCCAGATTGGACTAGACGACAGGTGTTGGCCTTAAATACAGATGTTACAATTTCTCAAACAGGTTGGATTCTAATGAGAAACACCGTGTATAACAGCAATATCACTGGCACGATTAACGGATATACCGTTTTTAGGCAATATGGCTCATACGGAAACTGGGAAGAATATAATAGTTTGTCTTTTCTTGTGAATATTGGTGATGTTGTCAAATTAACAGGGGGAGAATTGACTTTTATGCCGTGTAAAGGAAGCTAAAATGCCAAATGATGTTTTACAAGAGGCGATTATTGAGGCGTATGCTTCAAGTCCTAGCGATGTTTTTATTTATCATACGTTGGAAATCAAACATCCTGATTTTGTGGATGATAACGGAAATCCGACTACAATACGCTTGGTTCAGGGCTTTCATAATATCACGGCAAAATTAGAAACCGGTGAAGATGTTGAGTTTTTAGCGATGTGTTTTGATTTGGAGTTGCCGCCGGTTGATACATCCGCCGTTCCGGAAATATCAATTGAGATTGATAATGTCAGCCGTGAGATTATCAAGCATTTAGACAACGCCGCTTCCTCTCAACACAAAACCGAGCTTATTTACCGGCCGTATTTGTCAACGGATTTGGAAACGCCGCAAATGATACCACCGGTCAGTTTGACCGTTACGGAAGTCAGTGGCGATGTTTACAAAATCACGGCTAAGGCCAGAATGACCGACATCGGAAATAAAACGTTTCCAAATGAAACTTATAGATTGTCAAAATTTATGGGGTTAGTGAGTTAAAATGATACATTGGGCGGTAAAATATATCGGAAAGCCGTGGATTAACGGCGAATACGATTGTTGGGGATTGGTTCGGGACATTTACAAAAATGAGCTGCAGATAGAGCTATCGCCGATTGTAACAGACGCAACAAGCCTGAGAGATGTTTTATGCGAGTTCAGAAAATCATCTAATTATAATCGCTTACAAGAAACTTCTGATTTTAAGGATAAAAACATTGTTATTTTAACACAGAACAAATATCCTTGTCATGTCGGTGTTTATTGCGATGCTGACGGCGGTGGTGTCTTGCATAATATGCAGGGCATTGGCGTTGTGTTTCAAAAATTGCCAGAACTTAAAATGAACGGCTGGCAGATTATGGAGATTTTAGAGTATGGATGAAAGTAAGTTACGAGATGCTATTTTTCATGTATTGTATAATAGTTTGGGTTTTTTAGGTGGAAAAGGTACCGGCTTTATTATAACCCACAATAATGAATTCTACTTTTTAACAGCAGATCATTGCATTGATAACAATATTAATGAACTGTCTATTGTCAATTTTTTATATCAGGAACCTAGAAAAATACCTTTTTCTGTATGCCTAAAACAGAATACTGGTAAGGAAAATGATAATTATCTAGATTTATGTCTTTTTAAAATAGATATAAATCAAATATTGCAAGAAATTAGAGAACATAAAAATTTAAATCCTAATGAGCTGGTTAGCAACCTTTTAAAAAATACAAAAATACAAAAAATTCTAAAGAAAAATTGGAATATAAAAACAAAATGGCAGCATATTCAAAATTCTATGCCGTATAAGCGACAAAATGCTAAAATTTATTCAACAATAAAATCTTTGCCTTTATCAGATGTACAAACAAAAAATTTTAAGTATATAAAACAAACTTCTTTTAATAAAGGAGATGCCTTTTACATCATTGGTTATCCTGCAGAGTGTCAGGAGATTGATAACGAAGGAAAACATATAAAATCTACTCTTGTGGGAATAGAATGTGAATATCTGGAAAAACTACCTGAATCAGATTTACATCATTTAGCCGTTATAGAAAATAAAATAACTGATTATGATGGATTTAGTGGTTCTCCTGTTTTTTATAATGGAGATGTATGTGGTGTAGTACTTCGGGCTGGAAATGGTAATGTTTATTTTAGAGACTTAGCTAATATTGATGTATTTTGGGATAATTAAATGCAAATAGTTAAAATACAAAACCCTTTCAACCTCGCGCAAAGCGAGGTTTTTTGCTGCCTAAAACAGATGAATGTAGCGGAAATTATCGCTGAATATAACATCAGTCCGCAAAATCTGCCATTTATCTGCTTTTTAAACGGCGAGCCACTGTTACGGCGATATTGGAACATCTGTCCCAAAATGACAGACCATCTTGCATTTTTATGTTTACTACAAGGTGGCGGCGGTGGTGGTTCTAATCCGTTAAAAGTCGTGTTATCGGTAGCCGTTATGGTGGCCGCGTATTACACCGGCGGAATTGCCGCCGGTGCTTATGGAACTTTGGCCGGAGCCGCCGCGGCAACCGCTGTCAGTGTTGGTGGCTCAATGTTGGTTAACGCAGTTATTCCCTCGCCATCCAGCAGCTTGAGTTCGTCTTACGCTTCGTCATCTATGGAAACAAGCCCGACTTATTCCTTAAATGCACGCGGTAATCAAGCCAAACTCGGCGGTGTCATTCCGGTTTTATATGGTCGGCATATTATTTACCCTGATTTTGCCGCCAAACCTTATACCGAATATAAAAATAACGAGCAGTATCTGCACCAGCTCCATGTCTTGACCCAAGGTTATTGTGAGGTAGAGCAACTTCGCATTGATGATACGCCAATCAGTAGTTTTGCTGAGGTGGAATACGAGATTGTCGAACCTAACCAAGAGGTTACGCTTTTTAATCCGAATGTTGTTATGGCGGCGGAAATTGCCGGCCAAGAACTAATGAAAGATGAATATACCGGCGGTTTCATAGTCAATCCTGAAGATACAAAAATTGATAAAATCGGCGTTGATATAGTGATGACTGCCGGTTTGTATTATGCCAATGACAGCGGTGGTCTTTCTTCTAAAACCATTCAATGGAAAGTGGAAGCCAGAACCGTTGATGATTCTGGTAATCCGTTGGGAGACTGGTTTGTGCTTGGCTCGGAGACTTATTCGGCGGCACAAAACAAGCCAATTCGCCTTACATATAATTATAGTGTCGCAATGGGACGTTATGAAGTCCGAGCTACTCGCCTTGATACTAAAGATACCAGCGCCCGCGCGGCTCACGCTATCTATTGGGAAAGTCTCAAAGGCTATATGGAAAAGCCCACAACCTTTGGCGAAATGACGCTTTTAGCAATCAAAATGCGGGCAACCAACAATTTGTCATCCAATTCCAGCCGAAAAATCAATGCCATTATTACTCGCAAGGTTAAGAAATGGAACAACAAAACCGGTTGGAGCGAGCCGGTTGCCTGTCGTTCCATAGCTTGGAGCATTGCCGACATCTTAAAATCCCAATATGGCGGCAAACTGCCGGATGAACGCATACATTTGGCGGAATTGGAACAGTTGGACAAGGTTTGGGAAAGTCGCGGAGATTATTTTGACGGGATTTTTGATAGCACGACCACAATTTGGGAGGCAGTGTCAAAAGTTGCGCGGTGTGGCAGAGCTTTGCCTATTTTGCAATCCGGTATGGTACGGATTATCCGTGATGAGCCGAAAACCATACCTACCGCAATGTTTACACCGAGAAACATTATTAAAGACAGCTTTTCAATAGAATATGTCATGCCGTCTGAAGATACGGCGGATAGTGTCAAAGTGCAATATTTCTCAAATAAATACTGGAAATATGACGATGTCGTAACCAAACTTCCTGACAGCACCGAAGAAAATCCCGCCAATGTGGATTTGTTCGGTTGCACAGATAAAGCTCACGCTGAACGAGAAGGCTATTATATGTGCGCCTGCAACCGTTATCGGCGAAAATACATCACATTCAGCACAGAACTTGAGGGGCTGATACCGACATACGGCGATTTAATCAGCATAACTCACGATATGTGCGAATGGGGACAAGGCGGCGAAGTGTTGTCAATCTTCGGCAATATGCTGAAGCTCTCGGAAAGCCTGATTTGGAAACCAGACGAAGAGCATTTTATCAGTTTTAGGTTGCTTAACGGTTCTATGAGCGATGTTTATCAAGTCGTTCGTGGTGCGGTGGATAGCGAGGCCGTTCTACAAACAACGCCGGATTTTGAAATTTACACCGGCACAGCCAGAGAGCGAACGCATTTTGCTTTTGGCACAAAGGGCAAGATGTCAATGATGGCAAAAGTCATCGGAGTACGCCCTCGAGGCGATACAGTGGAAATATCTTGTGTTAATGAAAGTGAGGAGGTTTACAAAACATAATGGATTGGTTGCAGTTTTTACAGATAGTCTGCGTTCCGGCTTTCGTTTGGCTGGTTTATAAGTTTGGCGAAATACGCAAGGAACTCAGCGATTTTAAGGTTCAGGTTGCTCGCGAATATGCGACACAGGTACATATCAACCGGCTTGAACTCAAAATTGACGATTTAAGGGAGATGGTATGGGAGATACACAATGAATCAACGACCAAGAGGCATAAGAAACAATAATCCCGGAAATATCCGGCACGGTGCAAATTGGCATGGCTTAAACCCAGATGGCAGAAAAATAGATCCTGCCTTTTGTGTTTTTACAGATTCGATTTACGGCATCCGAGCATTGGCAAAGGTTCTTGTCAATTATAAGAAAATTCACGGTTTAAACACGGTTCGACAGATTATCAGCAGTTACGCACCACCAAATGAAAACCAGACCACCGCCTATATCCAGTCGGTTGCCAAACAACTCGGTGTTTATCCGGACACAATAATAGATATTGAGGAGCGTGGTGTGCTGACTGTGTTTATTAAAGCCGTCATCCGTATGGAAAATGGTATTCAGCCATATTCTGACGAAACAATCCAACAAGGAATTGAGCTTGCTTGTTAACCCGCCCGAACAGGGCTTTTTTTATGAAAGGAATGAAAATGCTTAAACTTATTGAACTCTTAAAACTCAACCAACCATCCACGTGGCGTGGTTTAATCGGTCTGTTATCCGGTCTTGGCGTGGCAATCAGTCCTGAATTGGTGGAACATATTGTCGCGCTGGCAGTTTCTGCATTCGGCATTGTAGAAATTGTCAGAAGTGAAAAAACTGGTAAATAAAAGGCCAATTGACTGCAATAACATAATATATGATGAAATGTGTGCCTCTCGTTATGACTAACGGGAGGCCTTTTTTTGTATCAAATTTTAAGGAGAACACTATGATTTACGGATATGTTCGCGTATCGACAGACAAACAAACTCTTGAAAATCAAGAATTTGAAATCAATAACTTTTGCGAGAAAGAACAAATTAAGATTGATAGATGGATAACAGAAACCATTAGCGGCACAAAAGATTTTGAAAAGCGAAAATTAGGCAAAATCTTAAAAAAACTCAAGAAAGATGATATTTTGATTTGCTCGGAAATTTCTCGCCTTGGCAGAAACCTTTTGCAAATAATGACAATTCTCAATCTTTGCATGAAAAAAGAGGCTCAAGTTTGGACGATTAAAGATAATTACCGGCTCGGGGCAGATATTCAAAGCAAAGTTTTGGCTTTTGCTTTTTCGTTGTCAGCGGAAATAGAAAGAAATCTTATCAGTCAAAGGACTAAAGAGGCTTTGCACAGAATCAGAGCTACTGGTCGGAAATTAGGTCGAGAATTTGGTAGTCAAAATAAAAAGCATATTCTTGATGGTAAAGAACAAGAAGTTATTAACTTATTACACAAAGGTGTTCCCAAAACGCAAGTTGCAAAAATTTTAGGAGTTAGCATTACAACAATTTATAATTTTCTGAAAAGAAAATAAAAAAATCTCTATTTATCAAAGGGGTATTCTTTATTTTTTACCCTAAAAATTTATCGAACGTTAGTTTTTTGTATATCTAAATAAAAAATATATATCAAGTATTTTATTAATCTGTACTCAAAAAAACTTTTATTTTCCAAGACGTAGGAACATAACACTTAAGAACATCTCTTGACTCTGTTTAACGTTCATTAAATGCAATCATTTAACGTTCGTTGTTTTAAATTTTGGACGAATATTGGGGATGACTATGTTTAAGGTGTCTGTGTTAATGCCGATTTATAAAACGCAGGAAATTTATCTGCGTGAAGCTATTGAAAGCATTTTGGAGAAGACTTTTTTAGATTTCGAGTTTTTGATTTTAGATGATTGTCCCGAAGATGATAGAGAGAAGATTGTTAAATCTTACAATGATAAACGGATTAAATATTTTAAAAATGAAAAAAATTTGGGTATTTCTGCTAGCCGCAATAAACTGATTGATATGGCTCAAGGTGAGTATTTAGCTGTTTTTGACCACGATGATATTTCTGTACCAACAAGACTAGAAAAGCAAGTTTCATTTTTAGAAACCCATTCTGAGGTAGGCGTTATCAGTGGTCAACTTGAACATTTTCCTAAAAAGAAAGTAACTACTCACCCAGAAAACAATTTGGACATTAAAGTTTCCTTAATGCAGGCAGATGTTATTGCTCATACTGCGATGATGGTGCGCGCATCAGTTTTAAATAAGTATGGAATCCGGTATGAAGAAGAATATTCTCCGGCTGAAGATTATAAGATTGTTTTGCAATTGCTGAAATATACAATGTTTCACAATATTCAGGAAGTTTTGGTAAAATATCGCAATTTTGATGGAAACACATCACATCTCCAAAAAGAGAAAATGATTAATGCTGATGCATTATGTAGATGTTTTGCGGCTAAAGAATATCCTTATTTATATCAACAAATAAAACAACCGCTTTGTAAGAGGCGACTCTGGCTCAAGCTGTTTGGTTTTATTCCTTTGATAAAAATAAAAAAAATGCCCAATAAGTCCAAAGTGTATTTGTTTGGTTTTATTCCATTATATTCAATGAAAGCTTAACTTGATGAAATTGCATAATATTTATAGATATGTAGATAAGGTTTCTATCGTATCATTTGATATTTTTGATACACTTTTGTTGCGACCATATATGAAACCTGAAGATTTATTTTTGCATTTGGAAAAGATATACGATTGTCCGGGATTTTCTGAACAACGGAAAAATGCGGAAACTTTGTTCTATCAGAAATATGGAACAAAAAAAGAGGCGAATATTGATGATATATACAAAATGCTTCCGGAATTAGATAATATAAAACAAGCCGAGATGGATATGGAATTCCAATCGCTTGTAATTAATCCTGAAATAAAACAAATTTATGATTATGCACTCAACTCGGGAAAAAAAGTTGTTATTTGCAGTGATATGTATCTGCCTATTCAATTTATTGAAAAAGTACTTAAAAAGAACAAAATTGCAGATTATTCCAAAATTTATTTATCTAATTTATTAAATCTGCGTAAAGATAGAGGCGATATGTATAGCTATATGGTTCAGGATTTAAATGTAAAGCCTCATCAAATACTACACATCGGAGATAATAAGAAATCTGATTTTTATCAAGCCAAAAAGCATGGTATTAAAGCCTGTTTCTATTCTAAGGTTTCGGAAACTTTTCTGCATCAAAACAAAAAATTTGCAAAATTTTATAAACACCAAAAGAGTTATTTAGGTGCGTCAATAACTACGGCATTAGCCTCGCAGAAACAAACAACGGGTGATTATTGGGAAGATTTTGGGTATAAATATGCAGGTCCGGTTGTATACAGTTATGTTCGTTGGATATATGAAACTGCTCGTTGTAACGGATTAGACAATATTTTATTTATAGCTCGCGATGGATATCTTATGGAAAAAGTTTTTAAGATGTTTAGTAAGGATATCAAATCGAGCTATGTATATGCTCCCCGTATACTGAATTATACAGCTAATTTGGATTATAATCCATTATCAAAAGAACAACCTAAAATTGTTTGTGAGTATTTTCATAAAAATCCCGGAAATTTATCATACCAGAAATTTATCGAAAAGAATGTAGATGAATTTAGAAAATTGGCTCGAGAGGAAAAAGAACGAACAGGTTATGGAGAATATATTAAAAAATTAACATCTCATTCTAACATAATTGGAGTTGTAGATAGTATTAGCGGTCAATTATCAGGGCAACGCCTTATTGAAAAAGAGTCTCACACGAAAACAATTGGATTTTATGTATTAACTCTTTCTGGTCAAAAATGTGTGTATGATGCAGAACACCGTGATTATTTTTCAGCTGAAATAAGAGATCTTTTTGTAAAAGATTATAAATGTGATTTAATAGAACTTATTTTTTCGTCTCCTGAGAATCCTATTATTACATTACATTATGGGAAGCCGGTGCGAAAGACATCCGTTTCTGAAGCTGAGTTATCTCGTCAAAAAATTTATCAAAAAATAGAAAAAGGTGTGATGAATTTTGTTCAAGATGTCTTTAATAAATTTGGTGGCAAAGATATTTATTTTTCTCCATTAAATTCACTGATACTTTTGGATATCTATGTAAATAAGCCTGCAAAACAAGATATTATGGAAATGTTTTCAGTAAAAAAATCTCCATATGCAGATAATAGCATTTATGTTCCTCTCTTTTCTGCACCAATTCCATTTTGGAAAGTTGGATCAATAAAGAAACTTGCATGGTTAACTCCAGCCCAACGATTGGGGTTAATCATTTCAAAACCATTATCAATAAAAACTAGAGGTTTGAAAAAAATTGAAATTAATTTTTTCCCTTATTTAAAACACAAAATATTTGAATTGTCGTTTTTTAATGCGTTTCGAATAAAAGTCGGGTACTAAACTTATGGAAAAAATTAGAGTTACATTTTGTATGCAACAAATTATAACCGGAGGCATTGAAAAATGTTTAGTCCGAATTTTAGATAAAATGTGCCATATGTCCGAATATGAGCTTACAGTTTTAGTAAATAATCCTGTTTATGAAAAATATTTTTTGGATTTTTTTGCAAAAACGGGTATCCCTTTAATAGAAATTTCTAATGAATTTGATGCATTGGGCGAAAAGCCACGCAATTTTTTAGCTAAAAAAATATGGAAAATCAGGCGTTTCTTTTTTAGGATAAAGCACAGATTTTTGATACATAGATATTTATCAAATCAAGATTTAATAGTAGATTATTTTAACTGTTCTTTCTATCCAATATTAAAAAAATTAAATATTCCAAAGATTGGTTGGTATCATTCTAGTTTTGTTCCATATAGTGAGAAATTAGATAAAAATAATAAAAGATTTTTAACTTGTTATGATAAATTTGTTTGTTTAACAGATTCTTTCAAAGAAAAATTGTTAAAGTCAGCACCTCGGTATTCTGATAAAATTGTACGGATGTATAATTTAATTGATACTGAAGAAATAAAAATGCTGGCAAATGATGCTCCCCATCCTCCAACAGGTGAAAAGTATTTTGTTTTTGTCGGACGGATGCATGAAGATAAAGATCATTTAACGGTAATAGAGGCTTTTCGTAAATTTGCAAAAAAACATACCGATGCAAAAATATATTTTATTGGCGATGGTAAAAAACGCGCAGAATACGAACAAATCGTAAAAAAATATAAATTAGATAAAAACATTATTTTTACAGGGATTTTAGATAATCCCTTAGGATATATTAAATATGCAACTGGTAATATATTATCATCTCCAAGTGAAGGGTTAAGCGTTGTTTTAATCGAAGGAGCATTACTTAAGGCCCTTAATATTGCTAGTGATGCACCAGATGCAGCTAGAGAAATTTTACTTAACGGAAATGCTGGCTTGTTGTTTTCGGTTGGTGATAGTGATGATTTATGCCATTTAATGACCAAAGTCTGGGAAAATAAAATTCCCATTCAAGATATGATTAAAACCGGATTTGCTAACATTAGCAGATTTGATGCAAATCTGGTTTTACCAGAGTTAGACTCTCTGATTAAGGAAACTGTTTATCCCTATCGTACTAAACGTTATAATAAATATCTAAATTTAAAAAAGTTATTAGTCAGTTTGCTATGTGCGTTTATTCCATCCAGAAAATTGCGCCATAAAATTAAACACAATATTATCAAAAACAAAATTAAGCCAGAAATAGGAACTATAAAAGAATATTGGCTTGGAAGGCATTCTTATTACGGAGCTAATTTTATTCGGATGCATCCGGAAAGCACGGTAGGAGCTTTTTGTTCCATCGGACAAAATGTGGCTGTTGGTCCGTCACAACATCCAACCAATTGGCTATCAACTTCGCCTTTCCAATATGTTGAATTGAGAAAAATCACAGAAGATCAGGTTATTTATCCATATTCGAACGATCCTACACACATAGGAAATGATGTTTGGATTGGTAATAATGCTATTATTAAAGATGGTGTTTCTGTTGCGGATGGATGCATAATAGTATCTAATGCCGTTGTAACGCACAACACACCTCCATATGCTGTACTGGCAGGAGTGCCTGCAAGAGTTATTCGTTACAGATTTTCTCCTCAAATTATTTCAGAACTGATGGCTCTTAAATGGTGGGAGCTTCCAGATACTGAAATAGCAAAACTCCCATTTAACAATATAGATGCCTGTATTGAAAAATTAAAAGAAATCAGAGGAAATTTTTATCCTGAAGCAAAGGATAGTGAATAATGAAAAAATTTTGGGTTAACTTTATTTGTTCATTTGTTCCATTCAAAGGTATAAGGCATAATATTAGAGCTAAGCTCTTGAAAAAAACAATTCTCTTGATTGCACCATTCTTCAGTCAAAATTAGATATTTGCCTTGACCGGTTAAATTTTTTAGAAAAATTGATAAAAACAACAAAAAATGTAACCTCAATAGAACAGGCAACTGGAAATACGCGATTAGTTCAAAAAGCTGCAACAGCTATTTTAGCTCACTTTGCAAAAGTGGTTCAGAAAAACAATCTAAAGTTCTGGCTGGATTCGGGAACTTTAATCGGATTTATGCGGCATAATGGTGGTTTTGTTCCTTGGGACGATGATATTGATATCGGTATGATAAGAACTGATTATGAGAAGCTTCCTGCAATTTTAGATAAAGACTTTTGTAAAGACGGCTTCTTTTATCAAATGGGTGAAATAACTAGACTGTATTATAAAAATCTTCACGTTTGGGTCGATATTTTTCCTATGGATATCGGAGATAGTGAAACACCACCAACAGGTTCCGCATACGATAATTTTATTGCCAAATTGAACGATATAAAATCGGCAATAGATTTTGATTATCAAAAATGGTTAAGACATGAGAAGCCTGTATCACAAAGTTATCTTGATACTTGCTATAAACGTCGAGACAAAGAATTAGTTAAACAAAAATGTTCTCACGGCTTTTTATTTTATGGTGTGGAAACCAATGTAAGAACCAGAACCTTATATAGATATGACACTGTTTTTCCATTAAAACCAGTCAAATTTTATGGTATTGACGCTTATATCCCGCAAAACGCAGATTTATACCTATTTCAAATGTATGGAGATTATATGAATTGGCCAAATCAATTCGCTTCATATCATGGAACGTCATTAGCAGATAATATGTCTTATGACTCGTATATGCAATGTCATGAATTAATAGATAAATATTATTCTAAGGAAGCAACTCATGACTAAAGTAAAAAATGCTGTCATTTTGGCCGCCGGTTATTCTTCAAGATTTGTGCCTTTGTGTTTCGATATCCCTAAAGGATTGCTTATTGTTAAAGGTGAAACTTTGATAGAGCGACAAATACAGCAACTTAAAGAGCTTGATATTAATGATATCTGTATTGTTACAGGAGCTTATGCAGAACAATTTGCATTTCTTGAAAAGAAACATCATGTACGCTTAATTTTTAACTCAGACTATAAAACAAAGAACAATTTTGCAAGTTTGTATGTCGCAAAAGAATTCTTGTCTGATACACTTGTATCTTCCAGCGACTTATTTTTTACAGAAAACATATTTCAGAATGAATTTGAGAATCCATATTATGCATCTGTATATATAAATGGGGTAACCAATCAGCGTTGTCTAACTTTAGATGAAAACGATAAAATTATTGCTACAAAATACAATGGTAGTGATATGTGGATTACTTTTGGCGGTCATGCTGTTTTATCCGCAGATATATCAGATAAATTGTTGCATTATATGTCTTTAGCATACAGTCAACCCGAATGTGCCAATAAATATTGGGTTGATTTTCAAGATGAACACCTCTCTGAAATGCCGATGTATATCAAAAGATTAAAACAAACCGATATTGTAGAATTTAATACATTAAAGGCTCTTCAAGATTTTGATACTTCATTTTGTGCAGTCAAACAATCTCCAACAATGCAATATATTGTAAATGCTTTAGGAGCAAAAAATGAGCGTGATTTAACCAACATAATTCCTATTAAAACAGGTAATACTGCTATTGGCTGTTGTTGGAGATATAAAGACGAACAGTATGAATATTTAAATGGAATCGTAAAAAAAATTAAAGGAGACAGTCATGTATAAAGAAATCGATATGTTGGAAAATGTATTTAAACATTTTAACGATTTTCAGAAAAAATCTGTTCCCCTATGTGCCGCAGAAAATGTAATATCTGATTTTGTAAAATCCCCACTTGCGGCAGATTTCCAAGAACGTTATATTATGGGCAGTGCCTATGACTTTACAATGAATGATAATTTTATTGGTGCTGAATATCTGCTTCCTTTTTATAAAATGATAGATGAACTCGGACGAGAACTTTTCCATGCAAAATATACCGATGCAAGAACCTTAACCGGTATGAATGCCGCTAATATGTTAGCAAGTGCATTAATGCAAAGAGGCGATAATATTATGATCCTCGGCAAAGAATATGGCGGCCATGCTAGTATGAAACCTACATTTGAACGGCTAGGTGTAAATGTTTATGATGCACCATATAATTTGGATAGTTATGATTTTGATTATGATGAATTGAATAAACAAATAAAAGAAAAAAACATAAAATTCTTAAACATCGCTCCCAGTGATTTGGTTTTTCCTCATGACTTTAATAAAATAGATGATTCGAACTGTGTTATTTTATTTGATTATTCACAACTTTTAGGATTGATTGGTGCTGGTTTACTGGAAAATCCGTTAGACAAACTAAAAAATTGTATTTTATATGGTGGAACCCACAAAACAATGCCCGGACCGGCACATGGTATTATTATGACAAACAATGATAAATTGTATGCCAAAATAGATAAAGATATAAATCCGAAATACTTACGCAATATTCAAACACATCAGGTCGTCAGCCTTCTTTTCGCTATGATAGAAATGAAATATTTCGGCAAAGAATACCAGAGCAACACGGTTAAAATAGGCAACATTTTAGGACAAGAGCTGCAAAACCGTGGTTTTAATGTTGTTCACCGGGAAAATGTATTTACTCAAACTCATCAAATTTTTATAGAAATGCCTCAAGAAAGCATGACAACTTTATTTAATAATGCCGTCAAAGAAGGAATCACGTTAAATACAAAGAAAAAGCCGCTTTTTCATGGTGGCTTTGGTATAAGATTGGGATTACAGGAAATATCAAGATATAAATGGAACAATAAGGCTCTTTCTACGATTGCAGATATCTTATCTGAGATATCTAAAACCGAATATGATTCTGCTTATGTTCAAAATTTAATCCAGACTTTGCCGGAAAAAACAATTTATTATACTTTTGAACCGTATGATTGGAAAAAGTTATATATTCAAGCGTAAAAATTTAATATCCTAGATATGAAGATTAAAAAAATATTAAGTAAGGATGCTTCAATATACAAAACATTGTATAAAATGCAAATCAAACAATTTTCTGTGGGAGATAATAATTTGCAATCTAAAAAATTTATTACTTATTATGGTGAGTATTCATTGAAACATTGGATAAGGATGATTTTATGCGGTGAAATCAAATTACCACCTTATCAAAGGTATTTTGTCTGGAGTCCTGAAAAAGTGTTGCGCCTGATTGAAAATATCAACAATGACCTTTTTATTCCTCCTGTTATTTTATCTTCTTTTAGTGGAGATGAGACGGATAAAGAAGCTAATTATATCTTAGATGGTCAACAACGGCTTAGTGCGGTTCTAATAGCCTCCTTAGGCTTTTTTCCTGCAAAATTTGATACTTTCATTTCTGATTTAATCAATGAGGATAGTGTGACCCCGGAGGGAACTTATGATGACGAAATAACCATAGCTCCTATTAAATGGGATTTGAGTATTATTCAAGAAATTTATAATCAAAAAAATATATTAGGTCTTGCTTCGCTAAAAGAAGAATTAGAAAAAGACTCGCGATATATAAAAATTGATAAGGATTTCCTAAAATCATTCAAGGAGCCAAAAAAGGTGAGCTCAAATGCGTTAGAGACTTATCTGAATATAGCTATTGATGATGATTTTTTGGATAATCATTATTTAGGATTTTCTTATATTAAGCCTGTTGTTTCTGATGCCTGTGCGGAAAAAAATATGTTTTCATCAATCTTTAGAAACATTAATATATCATCCGTCCCTTTATTGCCAGAAGAGAGCCGCGCCGCTTTATATTGGTTAAAGCCAGATGTTGTTTCATTTTTAGATGCGAATTTTTCCCAAACAATAAAAGTTAATAATAGAAAAATGGATTTTGCACGCAGTGTAGCTTATGTTGCGGAAGCATATATGATATTAGAGAAATATCCTAATAATCCTCCATCAATATTAAAAGTGGCAATGGGATATGGCAGAACCAGACGTTTTGAAGATTATATAGAAAAATATGTTTATAATGTTACAGAAAACAAACATAGTGATACTTTTGGGAATTTTCAGGATCTATTTCCAAATTATATGCAATCATTGAATAATTTAAAAGAAGAATTTACAAAATTATCTTTACCTAAAAATTATCAAGGTTTAGTTGAATTAGATTTTTATTTGTTTGGATTGCTTTATTGGGTCTTGTTTAAAGGGAAATGTATTAATAAAAGCAGTAAAGATGAATTAAAAGAAAAACTGGATAAAGCTATAAAGAACCATAAAAAAGAATATCTGAATGTTGCACAGTTAGGGGCTTTGCGAGAGCGTTTAACCTCTTCAATAAAAATGTACAAAAAATTTGTGGAGAGATAGAATGCTGGATAATTATGACCGTATTATGAAAAAAGATGCAAGTTGCTATATTACAGAAATGTGTAATGCTTATGAAAAATCCAACAATGGAATAACATCATACCCTTTAGTCGAATATCTGTTGTCTTCTGTTTTGTTGCGCCTTACAGGATTTATGGAACAGAAATTAGATACGTTACAATTAATATTGTGCGGCAATAGTGCTGATTTTAGGTATAATTTATTGCGAAATAGAAATGCTTTATCTTCAAATTACGATGTAGTAAAAAATATTTATTCTAAATTTTGCAACCTTATTAATGAAATAGATAAAACTGAATTTTGTCAGACCCAAAAACGGTATGAAAAATCTATATTTTCAAATCAAAAACAAATGCAACGGGCATATAAAAAAGTATTTGATATATTTAAAAATCATCCTATCGCAAATCATATTAAGCGTAAATTTGATGATTTTAAAGAATTTGGGGAATATTTTAGTGATTATAACCAAGAGTATGCAAATACACTTCAAAAATTGAAAGATACAGCCACGTCTCAAGAAACCAAAAGGAAATTAGGAATTTATTTAACGGAACTTAAGAAGAAAATTAAAACTCAAAAAACGAAAAGTAAAAAGGATATTGATTTTTCTGAAATTTATACACAAACAATAAAATTCAGGCATTCTATTGCCCATAATCTCAGCTCTGTTCAAGTTGATTTACCGACAATAACGTATATTAAGAGCCATGCTTTTCGATATGAAAACTATTTTATTAGATATATGATTATTCTTTGTCTTGATGAAATTTTTAGAGATATGTACCTGTACTATAATAACACTAAAACTCAATATTTACGGTAAATTAACTTTAAAGTATTGTATAAAAATACAGGTAAGATTAAAAACAAATATAACCAATACAAAAAAGCACAAGTCTAAGTACCTGTGCTTTTTTTTAGTAATAAATTGTTACCTAAAAATAAGCCTAGTTCATTGAAAAACAATAATATTTTTCTAAAAAGTACTTGCATTCCACCGTGGGTATGTCAGTATAGAATATGTAAAGATAATTTAATAAAAACAAGGGATTAGATAAAATGATAGATAATAGAGCAGAAAATTATGATGATAGTTGTTTTTCTGAGAACCATGAAAAAATAGCCGCATTAAATGATAATTTTAGAAAAACTTTTAGCGGTGGGCATGTAATGACTAGCAACGGCATTGTAGCCCTCGGCCCGAAAAGAAAATGGGAAATTATTAAAAAAGTAAAAGAATTTAATGAGTTTGATTTCAGAAATGACCCGTATGGAGAACATGACTTTGGTGCAATCCATGATGGAAATGATGAGATTTTCTGGAAAATTGATTATTATGATAAAAATTTCGAATTTGCATCGGAAGACCCGAGTAATCCTGAAATAACAAACAGAGTTTTGACAATTTATTTAGCAGAAGAACATTAAGGAGATTAAAAATGGAAAATAACGATAAATATATAACGACAAAAGAGCTTTCCAAGCGTTGGAAAATAAATCCTAATACCATAGAACATTGGCGTTCGGTTGGATTTGGTCCGAAATTCATAAGAATCGGACGCAAAATACTTTATTCATTAAATAGTATTAGTGAATTTGAGCAAATGAATACAGCAGAAAATACAGCAAGATAGGAGAAAGAAAATGACTTTTGATATAAAAAAATATCCCGGATATACTGAAATGATTTTTAGAAATCGCAAATCTACATTGACCCGCAAAAAAGCGCTGGCAACATTTTTAACCAGCGACAATTTAGAGGTTCAGTTATACGACTTTTACAATAAGTATCACTTTTTTATGAAATTTGATGGTTTTGACCCAATGATTAATATTTATGATGATCCTTTGTTTAAAGCAGGACATCTGGACGGGGTGAAAGAGCATTATAAAAAGGAGTTCGGCGACATTAGCCTCAATGAAATAGAAGAAAAGATTGTGGAAACTGTTACCAGAAAACAAAGTGAGACATTAAACCCCGAATATCTTGAGTTTTGTAAAGATTATATCAAGCGTAAAGGCTTAGATGTTCCGGAAACACCTGAAATTAAAACCGAGTGCCACCTTTTAAGCTATGATCAAGATGGACGCATAACATATACACCGGTAGAAATGGAAAATGAAACCGAAAAGCAAGAGGAGCAGAACGAAATCGCTCCTCTTTCTTTTAATGAAAATGCGATGGACATTGTGGAAGATGACGAATGGGCAGGATTTCCCCCAGAGACAAATCTGGAAGAATTGAAACCTGAACCGATGACACCGGAAGACGAAGCTGTATTTGAGCCAATAAGCCAACAGCAAGAAATAACCCCAAATTTTAAGGCTGATAAAAAGTCTAAAAAAAAATCGGGCAAGAAAAAGTCGAAAAAATAACTAAAAAGAGCTTAATCCGGGGATTGGAAAGAATCTCCGGATTAAGTCATTTTCCGATGTATCGAGTATTTGAGGATTTTTGCACGGTATGCTGTTGTTCTCTGCATAATGCTTTTATGAAAGCGCCGGCGATGGCGCGAAGTTATTATAAAGAGCAGTATGATAAACGAGAAAACGAATATTTAGAAGTTGCCAAACGGTACGATAAAAATGTTTTCGGAACATATTTTCCGCAAATGTTAGCCGATTTAACCAGATTATTGTTAGAAAGCCCCAAAGACTATCTCGGAACAATCTTTATGGAGCTTAACCTAGGAAAACATTTCAACGGCCAATTTTTCACACCGTCTCATATCTGCGAATTTATGGCAGAAATTACATTTGACGAGGGTTTTGAGAAAGCAATCGCTGAAAAAGGTTATTGCAGAGTTGCCGAACCGGCTTGCGGCTCTGGGGCGATGGTATTGGGAATCGTGCAATGCTTGAAAAATCGCGGTTATGAGCAGTTGGGCGGCAAACTTTATATTGAGGCTACGGATATTGACCCGCTATGCGTCAATATGGCTTTTATCCAGTTAAGCCTTTTAGGATTAAGTGTAAAAGTTATCCATGGCAACAGCTTAACTCAGGAAATTTTTGATACTTGGGATTCGCCAAATCTGCAAATGGCGAATATGACTGGATATTTTAAGAATTATTTAGATTAACGCAGATTATAAAATTTATTCAGAAACCAGTGTTGTGGTTGATGCGTATTTTTTAATTGCATAGATTGCATTAAGTCCACCATCTTTAATGGATCTAAGTTTTCCGTATTTAAGAACACACAAGGAACTTGATTTTGTTTCAAAAAAAACTGCTTTAATCTTTTATTAAAGTTATGATTTAAAAAGATTTTAGGCATATTTTCATCGCATCTATCATGGCTACGTTTTATGCGCTGTTCATCATTAACATCTAAAAATACTATTAAATTAGGAGTTATAACGTTTTGATATAAATCTGGAAACTCCATATTGCTTATATTCCTTCCAATTGCATATTCATAAGCAAATAATGTTAAATAGCTTCTATCTAATATTGCATTTTTATCACTACAATTTTCCAAATAAATTTCTTTTCGTCTCTTCTCTATTTCTAAAAAAACATTTATAGCACTCTGATTCGAAGATACTAAATCGTTTATTCTATCTTCCTCATATGGATGAATAATATCCATATACTCAGGAATCAAATAAAAATCTTGGCGTTCAAATTCCTTCGCTAAGGTTGTTTTTCCACTACATATCCCACCTTCTAGTGCTATAATCATAATTTATTCCAACATTTTCAGGGTTGATAATGTATCGTCTGCGTTTTTAACTAAGAAACTTGTTCCTCCTAATTCAGAAAAGATTTTGCAATTTTTTTCGGAATTATCAAGCAAAACAGACTTTTTTATATCAAAATCATACAAATCAATAATTTTTTTAAATAGACATTTAGTAGGTACATCATCTTTTAAGACGCCATAATCATATGAATTAAAGATATATGAAAAATATTTTTCAAATTGTATTTGAGGATTCGTAAAACGATTAAAACAATCCATATTATCTGTTATCAAAATTGTATTGTTATTCACATTACATTTCGAAACGACCTGTAAAATCTCTGGTCTAACATACATATTTTTGCAATCTTTTACAAAAATATCCCATATCAATGTATAATTTAGCCCTGTATTTTGAGAAATATTTTTAACAACTTCTTCAGAAGAAAATTTTCCTCTCATCCAGTTCTCAATTAAATGGACATTATCTTGAAAGAGAAACTTTACGATTGTTGCGTTTATTTCTTTTGGAGCAGATCTCCAAAAATAATCAAAACAAATCGTACCATCAAAATCTATAAAAATATTTTGCTTTTTCATATTGCGCCTTAAAAAAATTGTATTATCGTTAGTGTAACGTTAATATGAAAGTTTTTTTTATGCAAGATATTTATTTATCTCCTCATTACGATGACATAGCCTTTTCATTGAGTTCATTTATTAAACCTAATAGCTTGCTCATAGATGTATTTACAATATCAAATTATATAGAAAATCAAAATTATAATTCAAAAAATATTTCTGTATCAAACATTCGGGAAAATGAAGAAAAATCATTTACTTCTTTTAATAATTTAAATTTTATTAAATTAAACTTTCACGATAGAGGAATGCAGTGTAATCCTTTTTCTTTTTATTATAATGTGCCAAGCAATGATAATTTAGAGAAAACGCTAATGTCCCTAATAACCTCTTTAATTGCAACAAATAAAAAAACTACATTATATTGCCCGTTAGGGGTTGGCAAGCATTATGATCATCTTCAAGTTTTTAATATAATACAAAAAAACTATAAGAAATTACAAAAACATTTTGAGATTAAATTTTATGCAGAGTCTCCTTATTTATCATATAAAAATAATCTAGAGAATAGAAAAAGAAACTTAAAACAATGGTTTTCAGAACACAATATAAAAGAATACAAAAAAGAACTAAATTCCGCACAAATTGAACAAAAAATAAAAAACTTAATATGTTATAAAAGCCAATTTATTGATCTGGCAGAAAATATTATTTTATCAAAACTAGCTGATGAAAAATCTAAAATTTACGAGATTATTTACTATTAAAACTTCCACAAAGGAATAAAAATTCGGTCACAACATCTCTGGTAAATTTTTGAGCAGCAGTTATCGCTTTTAATTTGTATGCGTTTTTATCATTATCAATTATTTTAATAGATTGTATCCAATCTTTAATATTCAAGCTGTTTTGAAGAATACCAGCTCCGTTCATAGCTTCTGGGATACCGCCTACATTATGTGCAATTACAGGAATTCCGCGCAAATTAGCTTCTACTATAACTCTACCAAAGGCCTCTGGAACATTTGACGGAACTAGTAATATTCTTGTTTTTTTCCATATTTTATCCATATTAAATTGCGGTGGAAAATATGTCATATTAGACAACATTTTGGAACAGAATTCTTTATTTTTATACCATCCTTCAACACAAATAAAATGTTCTTCAGGAAGTGATTGAGCTAATTTTAACATAAAATCAGCTCCTTTTTCTTTAACGGGGTTGATAAAAGTTAAAAATTTACCTACTGTAGGTGTGTAATCAAGTTTATCAAAAGCTGGATAAAACACGGAATTTACACAATGTGAATATTTTAGGGATTTTTGCTTAATAAATTCTGAGGTGCTTAATAGTAAATCCGGAAAACCTTTTAATGCCTCTAATCCCTCTTGATTGCTAGAATGAAGCCATCCTATTGTATAAATCCCTTTACTTTTGGCAATTTTAATAAATTCAGAACAACCTTCCATAGAGGTAATTATCGCTGCTATATTAGGTATAGAAATAAGTAGATTATGAAAATTTGACACCAGATTGCTTTGCGAATTGACCAAACATTTAATTCCTTTATACTCATAAATAATCTCTTCCGGAGTTTGAGAAATAAAATTTACAAATTTATTATTCTTAAGAGTACTATAATAGTAATTATATCGTTCTGTCGTTGGGAAATTGGGGTCATCTAAACTTCCAATAAAGTAAACACTATGTCCTCGTTTTGCCAACTTTTCAGCTAAATAATTATGAGTAATCTCTGCTCCACCCAAAAACAAAGGAGGTGTTGGTCGCCGTGTAATAAAGATAAAATTCATTGCAAATATTTCCATTATTATTTAGTATGATACATATTAACTCTATTAAAAGAAAATATGCAAATGAAAAAAATAAATGTTATTTGCCCAACATTCCGTTCCCGAGAAGATACTATAATCAGAAAAATAGGTATATATTATCTGATAAAATCGGTAATAAGTAAGAAAAATATTCGGTTATGCATTATAGATTCCAGTCCTAAACCATTGGAAATTTTTGAACGAGGCAAAAGTATTTATAGAAATATTATATATATCCATACTCCGAATAAAGAGGAAGCTATTAAGAGATATAAAAAAATATTTCCCCAAGCAATGGATTTCTGCATAACCGATAATCATCAGAATTTAAAAAAATATTTAGAAATAGTGAAAGCTTGGGACTACTTTATTCCTTGGGATGAAGGTTATCCTGTAGAATTATCTTTAGAAAAACAGTTTTTATCCTCTCGTCCAAGTATAGGAATGAAGAGGAATATGGCAATAGCCGCATTGGAAGAAACATTCGGAGCTGGTGATATTGTATGTTATGCTGATGATGACGATTTTCGAGATGAGAATTATTTTTCAACAATGAGTAATCTAATACGGAACTATGATTATATTCGTATCTCTAAATGGTTAACTTGTAATTTTAGAGAAGAAACAACTATGTCCATTTGTGGATTTCATGATTTAAAACTACATAAAGATGCTAATAATTATTGGATACCCGGTATATCTAAGGATGTGAAATTATATAATTCCCAAACGAATGAATCCTATGATTTGTTAGTTAAAAATAGATATTCAAAGTTAAAATGTTTAGCTTTTTCTCCTATATCTTATGAGGGAGCTATGCATGTATTTTCAATGAATTTATGGAAAAAAGCTGTCAAAAATTTCGGCGGTATTCCACCAATTAGTATGGCCGAAGATGTACTCTTTTTTACGCAATGTAAAAATTTTCTAGGAAATGAGTTTCATCCTTATTTAGTAAGAAATAAAAACTTTAATTTCTTAAGATGTGCACATAATAATACTTCTGTCATAGAATGGACTGCCTCAATAAAACTTGATGAAATGCCAAAATGGGCAAGAGAAAAAATTCAATATATTTCCATTCTGTTACGCTCACCTCAAAAACTTGATAAATTTCAAAATGATATAAAAGAACTTCTAATTCAAGCCTCTAAATAAAATATAATTTTTCTAATCATAATATTAACAGTCTACAAATGTAATAAACTGTTTTACCATGTAACATATTGATTTTGCCTAAAAAAGAACTTGCTTCCGGCGGTGGGTATGCCAGTATTACTGGTAGTTATAATTTTTTAAGAGGAAAATAAAATGGCTCATATAACACAAACAGTTGTTCAGAAAGCTGAAATAACTGATAAAATTTATTATATATGGGATGACCAGATTACCGGTTTTGGCTTAAAGGTTATTCCTAATGGTAAAAAGAAATTTGTTTTAAGATATTATCATTGCGCTGGTGGAAAAAATGCAATCCAGCGTTTTTATTTGTTTGGCGAATCATCTTTTATGACAGCGCAAATAGCCAGAGAAAAAGCCGCAGAGCTATTACTGAGGGTTAAAAATGGTGAAGATCCGCAAGAACGAAAAATAGAGTATCGTGAATGTGAAACATTGGAAGATTTTTGGAATAACTATTTTATCCAATTTTATGTCCCCAAACACAGAAATCCTGAAAAATATCTGAAAAACAATAAAACCTTTTGGGAAAATGATATAAAGCCCAAATTAGGGCAAAAGAAATTACTTGATTTAACAGCAAAAGATTTTGAAGCATTACACATTGCTAAAGCTAATACACCATACAGCGCAAACAGAATGTTGGCATTGGCAAGTGTATTATGCAAGTTATTGCGTAAAGAAAGAGGATTGAGTATATCTGTTGAGGGCATAGAACATTATCATGAAGAGGCAAGACAGCGCATATTGACAGATAAAGAAATGGATTCGTTGAAGGCTGAGCTTATTATGGCGATGGATAGAGGCAAAGATATGATTTACACCGTATCGGCAATAAAGGTTATACTTATGACAACCGCGCGTAAAAATGAAATATTAACGGGAAAATGGAGCAATCTGGATTGGGAGCGTAAAATTCTATTCCAGCCGGAAAGCAAAACCGGATGGAAACCTATATACCTGAATGCTACGGTTATCAAGATATTAAAAAAGCTTTATAAACGACCAGAACGAGAATTAAACGATTATATTTTCAAGGGCAAAGGTTATGTATCTCACTTGAAAAGTGTTAAAACAGCGTGGGGAACAATGTTAAAAAACGCAGGCATAAAAGATTATCGCATACACGATTTGCGCCATCAGGGCGCAAGTATTTGCGTTGAAAATGGGGAATCTTTATATATTGTAAGCAAAATGCTTGGACACAAGAGCCAGAGGACAACAGAGCGCTATGCTTATCTGTCAAAAACGCCAATTCAAAAAGCAACGGAACTTTTGGCAGATGTTGTTGACTTTTAATTATTGCCAAACTTCTCTTTCATAATCCGCCTTACCAGCGGATTTTTTCTATATTTAAGATATTGATATAAAATGTTTTTTACTGTTTTAGAATGTTTTTAACCCACTCACCCGACGCTCACTCGGGCAAAAAAGCGGTGGTTTGCATAGAAAACAAATCTTGCAATACATTGAATTTATTAAATATTTTGTTGATTTTTTTAGGAAATATAAATGATTACAAATCAGTTGCTCTACCAACTGAGCTATGTCGGCGCTTATCGTGAAATTTTATATAAACGAAGGTTTTCGGAATGTCAATAAAAAATTTACAGCATCCTAATTTGTATAATATGTTTTCTACCCCTGCAACTGAACAGCCTTTTTCGGATTGAAATATTTTCCGGACTGACATGTCTGCATCCGGCTTATTTTGTGGCGATATAACGGCTTTTGTGGCGATGCCGTGGTTTTGTAACGACTTTCGTAACGATGTAAAAGTCTGTGCCTGTCCACTTTACGGTACTATTGCCGAAGCGGCAAATTTATCTCAAATTCAGTTCCGCACCCAAGTTTGCTCCCGGCTCGGATTGTCCCTCCGTGCAGGCTGACAATTGTTTCAGCCAGTGACAACCCCAAGCCCAGACCTTTTTGATGTCTTGATTTTTCCGCCCGCCAGAAACGGTCAAAAATATGCGGCAAATCTTCTTCGCTTATGCCTATTCCGTTATCTTTTACAGTTATTTTGACGGAAGATGCAATTTTTTCCAGCGTTATGGCTATTTTTTTATTGTCTCCGGTATATTTTACCGCGTTGTCCAGCAAGATACCCAACAACTGGCGAATCATAACCTTATCAGCCGTCAGTTCAATATTGCCGGTTTGGCTTTTTAGTTCAAATGTTCCGGGCTGGCACAGTCCAGACATTGATTTTATGACTGATGCTGCCAGCCGGTTGACGGAAAACCGTTCATTATGCATTATTACTTTTGAATTATCGTAACGGGCAATGGCCAAAAGCCTGTCTACCATTTCGTTTATGTGCTGAATTTCGTCTTTAAGTTCTGCTATCACATCGGTCTGTTTGGGATTATATTCGAGAAGTTCGGCATACGAATACAGAATTGTCAGCGGCGTGCGCAATTCATGTGCCGCGTCGGATACAAACTGTTTTTGCTTTTGGTAGCTTTGCTCTATATATTTCATCGAACGAGAAACAAAAAAACTGCCGACCAAATAAGCTAATACAATTATAATTCCGGCCGCAGTCAGAGCTATCTTGATATAAGCCTTGGCATTTTTCCGCACCGGCGTATAATTGGCAAGGACAAAAACAGTCCCCTGCTGCGATGCGGACAACCGGATATCTTGCTTTATGACAATAAAATACCATTTCTGTTTACCGGCTTTCATATTTTCGTGATAGATTTTTCCTGGCTGATATGTTTTCGTCAGCAGCCTTTGTTCCAACTGGCGGGCGATAACATCGTTTCCCGGCTGTTCGGCGCGGATAATTTTGCCGTCCAGCAACCAGTAGGTAAAATTATGCAGAGACCGGATATCTGAATTGATTGTATGCATCTCCGGACTTTCTCCGCCATGGCGGAAGTATTCCTGCGCTTCCCAAATTTCTTCTGCCAGATAATCATACAGGCTGTCCTGCAGAAGCTTTATCCCGTTATGGCGATATGCGGCATAACTTGCTGCAAAGCCTAAAAACAATATACAGGCAATCACTGCGGTATATTTGACAATCAAAGCCCGGCGTATTTTTTCTATCATGGTTCTATTTCCATTTTATAACCGATGTTTTTTACTACTTTTATCCGGATTTCAGGCAATAGTTTCAGGCTTTTGCGCAACATATAAATATGCGAATCCAGACTTTCCATATTCGTGTCCAGTTTATCACTCCAGATTTTTTCAAAAATAGCCGTACGGGGCAGAACATTATTCAGATTGACAAACAGCATTTCAAACAAATCAAACTCTTTTTTGCGCAGATGCACCTCCCTGCCCCGGCAATATACCGTGTGCAAGTCCCGGTTGATTTCGACAGCGCCCCGGGCATACACCCTGTCGACAAAAGGTTTGCTCTTGCGGCGGTCAACAGCGTTTATCCGGGCAACCAGCTCTTTTATCTTAAACGGCTTAACCATAAAATCGTCTGCGCCCGTATCCAAAGCGCGCACACAGTCTTCTACCTCGCCTTTTGCCGTCACAAAAATAATGCCGCCCTGAAAATTATATTTATTTCGCAGCAAGCGGCAGATTTCTATCCCGCTGATTTCCGGCAGCATCCAGTCCAGCAGCACAATATCATAGCTTGCGGACAGGCTTTCCTTTACCATAGCTGCAGCTTCTGCCCCATCCTGCGCCCAGTCCACGGTGCACCCTTCATATGCCAGCAGTTCGCTCGTTGCTTTGCCCAGTTTTACGTCATCCTCCACAAGCAAGATTTTCATGACAATCCTCTTTCATTATAATACGTTTTTTATGTTGCTGCAGCTTTCCGCTGCTGTTACAGCGATTTTTATTACTGCCGTTTTATTCTTTCAGGACAGCGTAGTTGGTTGCGGACAATTTTTGTCGGCACGGGCAGACATCCGTCAGAACTGAGACACTTTTCGGCCCCGGCGTTTGCCTGTCTGCAAGCCTATCTTATTACTAATACGCAAAAAAAGTAAACCGGTTTATTGGTATTTATTTTAAAAATTTTCAGATTGATTTCAGTTTGGCTTTTAAATTCGGAAGAAAACCTATTCTTATCGGATGCAACTCTATCTTTACGGGAGAACACGATGAAACCTACAACCTTTTTTATTACGGCGGCAACGGCTGTCAGCATTTTGCTTATCTGCTGCTCTGAACAATGCGACCTGTTTCTGACCGGCTTGGTTTACCAAAACGGTTTTTATCTACACGAAAACTTATTTGTGGATGCAGCGGACACATATGGAGAATATGCTATTTGCGCCTTATTTGCCGCCGTTTGCGGCATTTTCGCCCTGAAGCAAAAGTTCCGCACACTCATCAGCAACAAGTTAAACTTTATTAATGCCAAAACGATGTTGTTTTTATGCATTTCATTTTTCGGCTGGTGCACAGCTTTACCCTACGGTTTCAAAATATTTTTCCGGCGGGCAAGGCCTTATCAGACGGATATTTTCGCCGGTGACTGCACCTTTACCAGTGCTTTTGTAAAATCTTTCTGTCCGGCCGGAGACTCCTTCATTTCCGGACATACTTCCTTTGCTATGTGGCTGTTTGCCCTGGCGCTGGTTATGCCGCAGAGAATCCGCACACCCTCCATTACGGCGGCGGTTGGAATCGTCTTAACCATTGCAGCAAGCAGGATTTTAGGCGGCTACCATTTCCTTACTGACGTCTATTTTGCCATACTGCTTACAGGCTGCGGCATCTGGGCGACATACAAGACAATGTTTATTGCCGAAAACTGCGCAAACCCGCCTGAAACCGGAACCCCAGTATCACACACAACAACAAGACTGTATGAAAATAAATTATAAAAAAAACAAAAACCATCAGAAAGGACATTGATATGCCTGCTTTTAAGTCAAAAGCAATAAAAACGGAACTTTACCGTAAAGCCGTACACTTAAGTTCACTCTGGATGCCTCTGTTTATCTTTACCGCTCCGCGCAACTGGAGCATCCTGCTTTTTTTCACCCTGCTTGCCGCCAATTTGTTTGTTGAGTATGCGGCTTATCAACGAACGGCCGTTATCGGTATGCTGTTTAAAAAGATGTTTATCAAAACGCTGAGAAACCGGGAAATCAGCCATTCTACCTTTACGCCGAGCGGATCGGTTTATATTCTGGCTGCAGCGCTTGCCGTTTCAGTCTGCTTTGCACCAAAAGCGGCAGCTGCGGCCATGTGCGTTATGCTGATTGCTGATTCCAACGCTGCCCTGTGCGGCAGATTTTGGGGCAGTTTCCGTTTTTACAACGGTAAATCTCCGGAGGGGACGCTTGCCTTTTTTATCAGCGCCCTAGGCATAATATCCTGCTTCTTTCCGGCATTGCCGCCCGTAACAGCCTTTTTTATTGCATTAACTGCCACCGCTGCCGAATTTTTTGAAAAAGAGCTCCGAATCGATGACAACTTTACAATTCCGCTGGTTACCGGCTTTCTGCTCAATTTAATTTCATACTGAAACCAACGGCATAATGAACATCTCCCTATCTTAAGGACTATCCCAAATGACCAAAAATAATCTTAATCTCGGCTCTACGGCTTTTATTGCCCTGACCAGCGCCTATTTTGCCATTGCTTTGAACATCAAGTTTTGGCAGTTTGCCTGCGAAAAAATTGACATCAACAGTTTTTCTGTCCTGTTTTTTGCTCTCAGCCTGCCGTTTTTTATTTATGTTCCGTTGTTTTGGTTTTTCAGCCTGCTTGTCGTTCCCCGTATCGGCAAGCCTCTGATTATGCTGCTGATGGTTTTATCCGCGGCATCTGATTACGCCTTGCAAAACCTTGGCGTCGTCATTAACTCTGACATGATACGCAACATTGCCGAAACAACGCCGAGGGAAGCTGCCGATTTGATTACGCTCCACGCCGCTTTTTATATCCTGATTGTCGGCATTCTGCCTGCGGTTTTGGTATACCGTACACATATAGAATTTGCCTCGTTCGGCAAAGAAATCCGCCGCCGGCTGCTGCTGTTCATGCTCGGACTTTCCGTCGTCGGTGCCATTGCCGCCGTTTCATACAAAGAATATGCCTCTTTCGGACGCAATAACAAACAGGTTCGCTATTATATCAATACATTCAATTATATTTACGCGGTCGGACGGTATTATAAACGTACTGCTGACGCCAAAAGGGAATTTGTCATTCTGGACAAGTCTCCGCAAACTATTCCCACTCAGGATGGAAAACCGCGGGTGATAGTCTTAATTGTCGGAGAAACGGCCAGAGCGCAAAACTTTTCCCTATACGGCTATAACAGGCAGACGAATCCATTGCTGGCACAAAACGGCGAAATTATTGCCTTTAAAGATGTCAGCTCCTGCGGGACGGCAACAGCGGTATCACTTCCCTGCATGTTTTCCAAACTGGGCAGAAAAGAATTTGACGTTACGGATGCCCAGTATATGCAAAACCTGCTGGATATTGCCAAAGCTGCCGGATATGACGTTTTTTGGAAAGACAATGACGACGGCTGCAAAAAAGTCTGCGACAGAATCGGCAAAACCGATGCCAAACAAGGCAATAAACAGCCTTATTGTTTCGGGAATTATTGCCATGACGAAATCCTGTTAGACGGATTGGAAAAACAGCTCCAAACCATAACCCGAAACACGGTTATCGTTTTGCATATGATGGGCAGCCACGGACCAACATACTATAAACGCTATCCCGACAAATTCAAACGTTTTACACCCGCCTGCGACACAGCCAGCCTACAGGACTGTTCGCGACAGCAGATTATCAATTCCTATGACAACACCATTGTCTATACCGACTATATTATCGCTTCCGTTATAGACATCCTCAAACGCCACAATAATCTTCAAAGCGGTATGCTTTATGTTTCCGACCACGGGGAATCGCTGGGAGAAAACAATCTTTACCTGCACGGCCTGCCCTACACCGTCGCACCGGAAGAGCAGAAAAAAGTACCGATGATTTTATGGCTGCCTGAACAGACGATGCACGCTATGAAAATTGACGGCTCATGCCTGAAAAAGCGAGCCGAGACGGCATCCTTTTCGCACGACAACTACTTTCATTCAGTCTTGCGCCTGCTTGCAATCAAGACATCGGCTTATGAAGAAAAAAACGACATTTTCCCATTATGCCTCCGACAGTAACGGCAGCAGCTGCCGCCAAGCGGTCTTGGAGCAAAGACTGACCTGATATACAGGCTGTGAACAAAGCTGCCTGACGGTGAAATCCGCTGATTGAAAAATAAGACAGACAGATTATATTGACCCGGCATACAGACAATTTTTCTGTCTGTCATAAGGAGCAAAATATGCGAAAATACTGGTTTGGCATAGATGAAAAAGTGCGTTTTGCCATTATGGCTTCGGTTAATATGGCTCTGCGTTTTATGATTTTCAGCGGGCTGGCACTGCTTTTTTCTCCGGAAAGATACCAGCTGCTTCTGGCAGCGACATGGTTTGTTTCGTCCTTTATCGCTTTTGCTTCTTATAAATTTCTGGTTTTTCCGGCAGAGGGAAACCATTTGCACCAATATGCAAAATCTCTGCTGATATGGATTTGCAGCTATTTCATCAACATTCTTATTTTAACCTTCCTGATTGAGCGGGAACACTGGGATCCGTACCTGGCACAAGCAGCGGCGATATCCTTCCTGCTTATCGTCAATTATCTGTTATTTAAACATTTTGCATTCAAACCGCACCGGCCAAGCCTGCTGGCGAAAATTTACGATATCTTCGACTAAAAAGTATTGCAGGTTCTCAAAATTTATGCTAAAATTTATTTAATATGAATTGCACGGAGAACGGTTATGGAAAACGCCATCAGACACAATAAAACGCCGGAAGAACGCAAAGCGGCTCTGGAAGAAGCCTTAAGGCGGGTGCGCCCGGTTGTTCTCGGACATAACGAGCCTGTCGGAAAACGGCTGGAGCAATTTGCCAACCGTCCCATTGACGAACAGACTAAAACCAGCGACAGAAAAAAAGCCTTAAAGCCTCTTTCTTTAGCGGAAATGGCAAAAAAAGGCACGGAATTGGAAAAAAAGGCCGAAAAAGCAGGGATTGACCTTAAGGGGCCGGGATTAGCCAAAGACATAGAAGAGAAAAACAAAGAGAAGAAAAAAGAAAAAGAGAAAGATAAGGAAAAAGAACTGACACCGGAAAAACAGGAACAAAAGATGAAAGAAATGTTTTCCAAAGTCAGACTTCCCAGCGGCATGGAAATTCATCAGGAAGGACCGAGCTGGGTTTTGGTCAGCAAAGACGGCAAGCAGCGTACCGACGTAACAGATGTTATGAATACCATTGACAAATTCAACAGAAATGTTGATGCCGCCAATGAAGAAAACCGTATGCAGAATAATGTGCAAAACAGCGCTGACAGGGCTGTTGATGCAAGCCAGAAAGACCTTATGAAAAATGACGGGCTGCAAATCAATGAAATCAGCGGCAAAGCAACGATGATTGGCGATGCTCTGCCGATGGTTAAAGATATAGACGGCAATCAGGTTTTCAAACCGGAAGACGTTAAGGCCGTTGCCGAGACAGCTCTAGCTATTTCCGACGAAAAAATGAAGCTGGAGCGCCTTGCTGACCCGAAAGCTTTGGAGCAGATGAAAAAACGTGAAAAAGACAATGAAGACAAGGCCGAAGCCAAACGCAAAGCAATGATGCTTTACAACCAGCGCCATAACGGACGCGGAGGACGCGAACCGACAGCTTAGGCAGAGAATCCTTTTCTCCGATGGACATGAAAACCTGTACAATACAGGATTTGAAACATAATGCAAACAATCCAACAAAAAAAGACCGGCAATGCCGGTCTTTACGTGTTTTTGGCTTTAAGGCTACAATTAAGGTTGGCGTCAAATATAAGAGATTTCGTCTGTGTAGACGATTGCCGAAACGGGAACTCCGTTTTCATGGGCAAAAGCCTCAACTTTGGCGCCGGAATGGGCAATCAGACAAAGGACACTCACATCGTATCCCATTGCTTTCAGTTCCTCAATCTGCGCTCTCAATTCCTTGCCGGAACGGAAAGACTGCTTTACGATGATCACATCTTTTACGGGATTTTGCAAATCTTTCAATTTTTCATAATTTCCCGTAACTAATGTTTCGACCTGAAGGCTTAACGCGACCTCGTTGATGAGTTTTCCCAACGGGTTATGGTCGCAGGCTGGCTTGTACGAAGGGAAGAAAACGCAAGCATGCGGATTTTCTTTTACTTTCTTTACAACTGCCTGTACTGCCTGACTACGGAAGTGTTTGTCCTGAGACAATGCTTCCAAATTGATTTCTACACCTTTTTCACCTTTGGTTGCATAATGCGCAACTAAATTTCCTAATTCCATAATTATAAAAATTTAGAATTGTTTAACATAAGATTATTATCACGATGTATATATTTGACAGAAACAAAATCATTTGTCAAGTACTTTTTGCATAAAATACGGCAAATTTATATAAATGCCGTGAAATTGCCGAGTTTTATCAAAAAACGGGTTTTATAATAAAAAAGCAGGCCGGAAAACGGTTTGTTTTTTCCAGCCTGTTTTGAGTTTACGACAAAGCTTCCCTGCGTGCTTTTCGTAATCTCACAATCTTTAATCCTTAACGCTGTTAAGCGCCTCTTTATACCCTGATGTTAACCTTTGGAGTTACTCCGGTATAAGAACAATATTTTAGCCTGAGGACGGCTAAAACGCCATTTAATACGAAATAATTGTATGTAAATAATTCTTACTTTTTCGTTAATTAAGACACCACAAAAAACTGCACTGCACAAGCAAAAAAACGACTTATGACAAACTATTTTTATGTATTATTTTAAATGGTTGAAATGGTGATATAAACGTTTTTTCTACTTGTTTAAAACATTTATGACACTTTTGCCGGAAGAAGCAGAACAGATTGGCTGCAAGCAAACAAGCTTTTTACTTTTTTCAAAAAATAAAAGGAACTTTCTCCTGCATACTGTAATAACTTCCCGGCGTGACTATTAAATGGTCATCTACTCTGACACCGATGGCTTTTAGCGCACGGACAACCTGTTTGGTCATTTCAATATCTGCATTTGACGGCGTGGCATTTCCGGACGGATGGTTGTGCGCCAAAATAATTGCCGCAGCGTTGTGATTCAAAGCTTTGGACACAATTTCACGCGGACTAATCATAACAGCATCAATTGTTCCCACCTGTTCAATATTTTGGGCTATGTATTTTCCGTGCTTGTTTAGATAAATAATCAGCAAATGTTCCTGTCCCGAATAGCCGATGCAGCTGCGGCAGTAATCGACAATCAGTTTTTTATTGGATAAAATCGGGGCATCTTTGTTTTCCAGATTTTCCCAACTGATTTTATTCGCGCAGGCATGAATAATGCCACACAGTATGGCAACACTCTCGCCTACACCTTCATTTTTGAGAAGGTTATCCAACGGAGCAGCCAATACGCTTGCCAAATTGGAATAGCGGCGCAACAATGCCTTGGCCAGAGGTTTGACATCCTTTCGGGGAATCGCATAAATCAAAATTAATTCCAGCAATTCATAATCGGCCATGGTTTTGCCCATATCGGCAACAAAACGGGCTTTTAAGCGTTGACGATGCCCGAAGTAATCCGGCACTTCTTTTGTTTCCTTTGTTTTCGGAGATTCGGATGCTTTCTTTTTAGTCACAGTCATATTTTTTTCCAAAGTCAAGTCCAATTCGGCCTTACAGCCTTTTTACGGCAGTTGGTAGCTGTTCAACCGGCTTATTTTGCCGCTTTCACAAGGTCATTTTTTGTACGGCGGCTTATCTAACCCTTTGGGCGAATAGGTAAACACTTCGCAGCCGTCCTTGGTAACGCCCAGCGAATGTTCAAACTGCGCAGACAAGGTTCGGTCGCGGGTTACGGCAGTCCAACCGTTGGAGAGAATCGTACCATCCGGCTTGCCGATATTAATCATCGGTTCAATCGTAAAGAACATCCCTTCCTTAATTACCGGGCCGGTACCCTTACGCCCGAAATGCAGAACATTCGGCTCATCGTGGAAAACCCGCCCCAAACCGTGGCCGCAGAACATTTCCACCACCGAATAACCGTATTTGTGCGCATATTCTTCTATTACCGCACCGATATCGCCGAAATGCGCACCGGGTTTTACAACATCAATACCGCGCATCAAACATTCATAAGTTACCTCACATAAACGCGTTGCTTTTAGTTTAGGTTTGCCGATGTAATACATACGCGACGTATCGCCGAACCAGCCGTCCAGAGTTACGGTTACGTCAATATTGACAATGTCGCCGTCGGCAAGCTTTCGGTCATCGGGAATGCCATGGCAGATGACATGGTTAATCGAGGTGCAGATTGTTTTCGGATAGCCGTGATATCCCAGACAGGAGGGAATCGCATTATGCGAAACGATAAATTCCCGGCACAGATTGTCCAGATGTTCCGTCGTTACGCCGGCATCAACAAAATCCGTAATATAATCCAGACATTCGGCAGCAAGTTTCCCGGCCCGACGCATTCCTTCAAAATCTTCCGGACGGTATAATTTTATGCCGTTTTCATCCGTTTTTATATCTTTTTCATCTATTTTAGCCAATTTTTTACTCCCATTGAATTTTGTTCTACTTTTGTTTATATGCTTTTTATTTAAAATTGCAATTTATTTTTTTATATTTTTACGGCAGTGATGTTTTTTCTCAAATGGAGCATATATGGTTATAAAGCCGCAAATATGGAGGATAAGATGGCACTTAAACTTATGCAGGGACTCTACAGTTTTGTATTGGTTTTGATTACGGCGCTGCTGGCCCGGTATTTTACCGAACAGGGCATGATTTCTTTTTACGATACGCTCGACATTCCGCCCGGAACGCCCGAAAACCATTACTTTTCTTATGCGTGGAGCGGAATTTACGTTTTGTTGTTTTTGAGCTTTTACATTGTGCTCAGGTCACGCAAGACTTTGGAACAGTTTGAAGATGCGAATGCCCTGTTTGTCAGTCAGCTGTTTTTGCAGATTTTATGGACATTCAGCTTTTTTTATATGGAACAGCTTACCGCGTCGGCGATTGTCATCGTCCTGCTGGATATCGTTACAGCGTTGATGATGCATACGTTTTTCTTTATCAACAGATGGGCGTTTGCGTTGACGGTTCCGTATCTTTTATGGCTGCTTTTCGCTACATACCTGAATATCTTCGTCGTTATGCTGAACTAGGTCAGTTTTTGCAAAAAACAAAAGAATCGGTTTCCCTGTTAAATTTAAACTGGACATCAGCAAAAAACCGCTGTAGTTTTATGCGGTTAAAAGTTTAATTTAATTTTTGGGAAGAAAAAAACAATGACGACCAGCGTTAATCAAATAAGAAAAACTTTCTTGGATTATTTTGCGAAGAACGGACACAAAATCGTGCCGGCATCTTCGCTTGTTCCTGACAATGACCCGACTCTGATGTTTACAAATTCAGGCATGGTACAGTTCAAAAACATTTTGGCAGGCAACGAAACCAGAGATTATACGCGAGCCGCAACTTCCCAAAAAAGCGTACGCGCAGGCGGCAAGCACAATGATTTGGACAGCGTCGGCTATGATGTGCGCCACCATACGTTTTTTGAAATGCTCGGCAACTTCTCGTTCGGCGATTATTTTAAGGAAGAGGCAATTTATTATGCCTGGGAACTGCTGACGAAAGAATTTATGATTCCGAAAGAAAAGCTGGCGGTTACGATTTTCCATACCGACGACGAGGCTTATGACATCTGGAAGAAAGTATCGGCGCTGCCCGACGAGCGGATTATCCGCATTGCCACCAAAGACAACTTCTGGCAGATGGGCGACACCGGCCCCTGCGGTCCCTGCTCGGAGATTTTTTACGACCACGGACCGGAAGTCTGGGGCGGGCTGCCGGGAACACCGGAAGAAGACGGCGACCGTTTTATTGAGATTTGGAATCTGGTGTTTGACCAATTTGAAGATTTGCCGGACGGTTCCAGAATTAATCTGAAAAAGCCGTCTATTGATACTGGTATGGGGCTGGAGCGAATCGCCGCCATTCTGCAGGGTGTGCATTCCAATTTTGATATTGACACGTTCCAGCATCTGATTAAGGCGATTGCGGATATGGCCAACACCGACCCGAAAGGACCGCTACAGGCATCGCACAACGTGATTGCCGACCACCTGCGGGCAATGAGCTTTTTGATTGCCGACGGCGTACTGCCTTCCAACGAAGGACGCGGTTATGTTCTGCGGCGGATTATGCGGCGGGCGATGCGCCATGTTTATATGCTCGGAGTAAAAGAGCCGATGATTTACAAGCTGCTGCCGGTTTTGCAGAAAGAAATGGGCGAGGCCTATCCGGAACTTTACCGCTTTGATAAACTGATTACGGAAACCATCAAGGCAGAAGAAACCCGTTTCGGCAAGACGCTGGACAAAGGCATGCGCCTGCTGGACGACGAAACCTCGCAGCTAACCAAAGGCGACACGCTCAACGGCGAAACGGCATTTAAACTGTATGATACCTATGGCTTCCCGCTTGATTTGACGCAAGATGCGTTAAAAGGCAAAGGAATTGAAGTTGACGTTGCCGGGTTTGATGCAGCAATGGCCAAGCAGAAAGAAGAAGCACGCAAGAACTGGGCCGGGTCGGGCGATGCCGGCACCGAAAAAATTTGGTTCGAAGTTAAAGAAAAAATCGGCGGAACAGAATTTTTAGGCTATAAGACGACCAAGAGCGACGGCATTGTCAAGGCTTTGGTTCAGGACGGCAAAGAAGTTGACAGTGTGAAAAGCGGCGAATTTTATCTGGTTGCCAACCAGACGCCTTTTTACGGCGAATGCGGCGGACAGGTCGGCGATACCGGCATTATCTGCGGCAAAAGCTTCAAAGCGGAAGTTTATGACACCAAGCGTAAGCTGGATACGGTTTTCGTTCATTGTTGCCGCATGATTGAAGGCAAAGTTAAAGTTGAAGACTTTGCATCTTTTGAAGTCAACGAAACGAATCGGAAACAGATTTGCGCTAACCATTCGGTTACGCATTTGGTACACAAAGCGTTGCGGACGATTTTAGGCGAACATGTTACGCAAAAAGGATCGCTGGTTGCGGCGGACAGAATGCGGTTTGACATTTCACACCCGAAGCAAATCACCGCAGACGAACTAAAGCTGGCCGAAGATATGGTTAATGCGGCCATCCGTGCCAATTATCATGTCAACACGGTATTGATGAATCAGGATGAAGCCGTTAAAACCGGCGCAATGGCATTGTTCGGCGAAAAATACGGCGAAGAGGTTCGCGTGGTTACGATGGAAAAAGACGGAGAAGTTTATTCGCGCGAGCTGTGCGGCGGAACGCACGTTTGCGACACCGGAGAAATCGGCTATTTCAACATCATTTCCGAATCTGCGGTATCGGCCGGCGTACGGCGTATTGAATGCGTTACCGGCAAAGGCGCGGAAGAATATGTCGATGCGATGGAAGATAAGCTGCATTGTGCCTGCAACACGCTGAAAACCAACATCAACGATTTGGAAGCACGTATCGGCAACCTGCTGGAAGAAAAGAAAAAGCTGGAAGCGGAAGTGTTTAACCTCAAGAAAACGCTGGCCAGCGGCGGTGCGGCAAAGAGCAGCGAAACGGAAGTTGTCAACGGCGTGAAATTTATCGGCAAGGTTATCCCGGACGTTCATCCGAAGGAATTGAAAGCCTTTATTGACGAGATGAGCCAAAACATCGGTTCGGGCGTTATGGTTCTGGCAACCGATAAAGATGGCAAGGCATCTATTGTCGTTGGGGTTACCAAAGACCTGACAAACAAATATTCTGCGGTTGACCTGGTGCGAATTGCCTCGGCAGCAGTCGGCGGACAAGGCGGCGGCGGCAGACCGGACATGGCTCAGGCGGGAGGCCCTGATGCCAGCAAATTGCAACAGGCTTTTGAAGAAGTTAAAAAGGCGATATAGCAGAGCAGAAGAGAAGCGCTCCTAACGGGGCGCTTTTTCTTATTAGATTATTTTCTTTCTTCTTAACGGTCATTGCTGTTAAATTTCTTTAATAACATTTGATTTATGGGGGAATTGTCTTTCCCGTCGTGGCCGGCGACAAATTCTTTCGCCTCTTTGCTGCTTTCTTTGTTCTTCCCATCGCGGGCGGCGATAAATTCTTTCAGTTCCCTGGTGCGTTCTTTATTCAGACCCGGTTCTGGAATCGCAGCAATGTATTCGTCAATTGAGCCGAAAATATATTCCTGATATGAGCCTTTTATTTCCTGAAAACTTCCATCCATATTATAATCCGGTTGTGCGTTTTTATCTGCTTTTTTAACTTGCTTCGGTACGAATTCTTTACAAATATTCGTAAAAATCTGCCGCGCCAGTTTTTGTTGCCGTTTCACGGCGTCCGGCGTGTAGGCGCCGTTTTCCATGGCAAACATCGCAGCGCGTTCTTCTTCGCTGATTTCTTTCATCTTATCGGTTTCGGAAAGACGCATGGCGTAGGGGAAATCATTGACCATCGCAATTGCGGCCTTATCGGGATTTACTGATAACATGGCTATATAGCTATGCGCCATGACGCCTGCTTCGGCTATAGCATCCGAGCAATAGCCATCAATTTGTTTTTCTTTGGACCATTTTTTATGTTCCCTTTCTGCTTCCTTTTTCACTATTTTTATGTTCTTCTCTTCCTTTTCATCTGCTTTTTTTCCGTATAATGACATGCTTTCCTGCGCTTCCCATTTGGTACCGAAATTCATTTGGTTCGCATGTGAACACTCGTGTGCAACCTCATTTAAAATTATATCTGACGATAATCTCATCAAATCACCTTTAAATTGGCTGTCTTCAAACATCTTATCCCGGATATTGTCTTTTATTTGCTCATAACGCCATACGGTATCCAGTAATTTTGCCGTCGAAGGATCATTTATTGCGTAAAGTTCATAAAGTTTCTGCATTTCCATAAATTTATGCTCGGAAAGATGAGGGCGTGGCGGAATTTCACGAGTTAAAAGATCTTTAGCGGCTTCATCGCCACGTTCGGCCATGATTTCCAGAGCCTTAAAAAGAAACCTTATCTGCTCATACCGATTTAAATAGACGGCATCACGGGTCGGCGCCGCCGGGTCTTCCTCCATTATTTCCTTGGTGCAATGTCCACCGGCACCGCCGCTATTATGACCGACATAAATTTTTTCCAGATAAAAATGATTTTCATCAAAATAATCCGGACGGCGCGGCGAACTTGCAAATTCCTGATAATTCGCGCCTTCCAGAATCCGGCGGCAATAGGGATTGTCCTTCATCCGTTTAATTGTGTAATCAACAATTTTCTGCAATAGCACGTCCTTAAATTCGCGAGCCTCACAGATGGCTTCTCTTTCCTCGGCTGTTATCATGGTTTTCTCCTTCATCGTTCATATCTAACGTTATAATAGCACTATTTTATTTTTTGCAAACAAAAACCCGCTTTAGAAAGCTAAAGGCGGGCGGATGCTAGAAAACCGTATACAAGTTAAGACGGCTCGGCTTATTGGGGCAGAGCCTTATTCACCGACATCCACCCCATACGGAGGTATGACGTCGGCACTATTTTTAAAGTCGTGTGCGCACGACTAACTTGTATTTATAAAGGGTTTTCTAGGCCCTCGGATTTATCCTTTTCTAGAGAACAAATCCTATTTTGAGGTTAGTTTATTTTTTTGAATTAAGCAAGAAAATTATTGCAAAACAGGATAATTTCCGGCATTTTGAAAAAAATCCCGTAAAAATGCGGAAATATCCGGCTATTGTAACCAAAAGATATAAGTTGCCAAAGCCTATATGATAAAGAAAGGATAAGAAAATGGCATTTTGTTTTAATCACTTCAATTTTAACGTTACGAATCTGGAAACAAGCCTTGCCTTTTATGAGAAAGCACTGGGGTTAAAAGAAAACGGACGGATTGAGGCCGAAGACGGCTCTTATATCATCGTTTATCTCGGCGACGGCAAAACCGGATTCCGGCTGGAACTGACCTGGCTGAAAGACCATCCGCAGAAATACGATTTGGGCGAGTGCGAATTTCACTTGGCAATAACGGCAGACAATTATCAGGAAGCATTGAAATTTCATCAGAAAAACGGCTGGGTTTGTTTTGTCAACGAGGCGATGGGAATTTATTTCATTGAGGATCCGGACGGTTATTGGATTGAAATTCTGCCGCCGCAAAAATAAATCGCAGCATAAATTCCGGAGGCTTTCCCTTGACGTCTGAAAATACAGAAAAAGCGGGGGCATTCCCCGCTCTATTTTTTCTGCTCCAATTGACATCAGCATACTAAAAGAAATAATATCGGATGCCGACGGTGAATTCCTGGATATTCTTCTTAAACGTATCGTCTTCCGGGAATACATAACGGTACATAGCGCGGATACCAATGTTATCGGTCGGGTTAAACTGTGCACCGAAACCGGCACGATAGGCGGTGCCTTCAAAATCTTCCATTTTTTTGTTCAGGTTACCGCCGTCCAATGTATATTTACCATATCCCACGGTCGTTAACAGCTCTACTACGCCGAGATTCAATGTATCTGAAACCAAATCTATACCATATGCCGCAGGTTTTGTTTTGCTGCCGCCGAAAGCATCGGTTGACGCATACTGCTGATAATATCCTTCTACGGATAAAAAGCCTAAAACTTTTACGCCGGCACTGACTGCGCCGCCGTTCAGGCTGTCAATATCGCCAAATCCGTTCGGCGTGGCGGAAACATAATCCAATCCAACATGCGGCGAAATAATAAAAGCATGGGCATTAAACGAAATCAGCATAGCGACAAGCGCCAAATATATTTTTTTCATTACAAGTTCCTTTTAACAGTTAATATATATTATATTTTTTCTTAGAAGAGCGGCAATTAAGACAACTCTTTTATTACAATGTCCCGGGAAGCCGCATCGTAAACGATTCCCAGTTTTCCCTTGCGAAATTCTTCGGCCGTTTTGCCAAAGACTTCATAACGCCAGCCTTTGAGAATCTGATTTTTAGCTTTTGGATTTTTGATGTATTCGCGCAGATTCTTTTCCGACGTTATCAATCGCGATACGACACCGCAGTCGTTACTTTTTATCTTCAGCAAAAGTTTCAGGACTTCACAAAGGGAATGCTGACTTGGCGGCAGAGTAACATCGCGTTCACGGTCTACACGTCCCAGCGTGCGGTCAAATTTGTCTTCGGTCAGCGATGCCAGAATTTCCGTCATTTCTTTAGCAAGGCGGCTTTTGGCAACATCAGGACGCACCCCGCGAACCCTTTTCATCTCTTCCATATCTTTCGGGAAGGCTGTCGCAATGTTTACCAGCGTTTCATCCTTGATAATATTCTGTCGGGAAACGTTGCGTTCTATCGCCATTTTTTCACGCCATTCCGCCAAAGCTTTCAACGCATTCAAGAATGACAAAGAGTGCCCATTGTGACGAATCCGCAGCCAAGCGTTTTCCGGATTTTGTTCATAATGCGCCGTATCGGCAAAATCTTCCATTTCTTCCGCAATCCAGCTTTCCCGTTTATTTTCTTTCAGATACGTGGCAATTTCGTTATAACATTTAATCAGATGCGTTACATCGCCCGCGGCATATTCCAACTGCTCGGCACTCAGCGGGCGCAGCTGCCAGTTGGTCAAACGGCAGGATTTATCCAGTTCCACCCCGCAGTAGGCTCTAACCAGATTTTCATAACTGACACATTCGCCCAAACCGCAGGCCTGCGCCGCTATCTGGGTGTCAAAAACCGGCGTCGGCACCGCACCGGAAAGGTTGTACAGAATCTCAATATCCTGACGGCCAGAATGAAAAACTTTCAGCACTTTTTTATTTTGCAACAGGGCAAAGAAATCGCCGAAGTCCATATTTTCTGCCAACGGGTCTATCAAAAAAGCGCCGTCTTCATAACCGACCTGAATCAGGCAGGGAATGGGAAAAAATGTCTTTTCACGGATAAATTCGCAATCTATGGCTATAACTTTTTGTTTTTTTAATATCTTACAGGCGTCCTGCAGTTCTTGTGTCTTATCTATTAAATTCATTTGGGCGTTCCCTTGTCTTTTGGTTGCAGTTTACGGGGGATTGTTTAAGATTTTTTTAATTTTAGCTTGCATTTATGCCAATTTGGGATAAAAATGGCGGCATTGACGTTGAAACAATTTTTCAGGGGTACTTATGATTGAATACAGAACTCATACCTGCGGCGAACTGAGAGCCGCCAACGCAGGCCAAAAGGTCAAGCTTTCGGGCTGGATCCACCGCAAACGCAATTTAGGCAATCTGTGCTTTGTCGATTTGCGCGACCACTACGGCATTACCCAGTGCGTAGTTGACAGCTCCAGCGATTTGTTTAAGAAGCTGGAAGATATCCGGGTGGAAAGCGTCATTACCGTTGACGGCGAGGTTGTGATGCGCGAGAGCGTCAATAAAAACATGCCGACTGGCGACATTGAGGTAAAAGTCAGCGATGTCGTTCTGCATTCCATGGCCGACGTTCTGCCGATACAGGTTTTCGGGGAAGACAACTCGCCGGAAGAGCTGCGCCTGAAGTATCGTTTTCTGGATTTGCGGCGCGAGAAAATCCACAACAACATCATTCTGCGCTGCAAAGTTATCAAACGCATGCGCGAGTTGATGAACGAGCAGGGATTTCTGGAATATCAGACGCCGATTTTGACGGCTTCATCTCCGGAGGGCGCACGCGACTTTCTGGTTCCATCCCGCTTAAATCCGGGAAAGTTTTATGCTTTGCCGCAATCGCCGCAGCAATTTAAACAGCTGTTGATGGTTTCGGGCTTTGACAAATATTTTCAGATTGCACCGTGTTTCCGTGATGAAGATCCGCGTGCCGACCGCAGCCCGGGCGAATTTTACCAGCTGGATATGGAAATGTCTTTTGCCACGCAGGATGATGTGTTTGCGGTAATGGAAAAGACTATGGGTTCTATTTTCAACGAATTCGGCGAAGGAAAAAAAGTTGACCAGGCGCCATTTCAGCGTATTGCTTTTAAAGACGCCATGCTGAAATACGGCTCCGACAAGCCGGATTTACGCAATCCGTTGATTATTCAGGATGCAACCGCTTTCTTCAACAATTCCGGGTTCGGCGTTTATGACGGCAAGGCAGCCAACGGCGAGGGACTGCGTGCCATCGTTATCCCCGGCGCAGGAGAGAAACCACGTTCGTTCTTTGACAAGCTGGACGGTTTTGCCAAAGAAGAAGGGTTCGGCGGCATGGCATATGTCGCGCTGTCAGCAAACGGCGCCAAGGGCATTGCCAAATTTTTCTCTGAAGAAAAAATGGCTGAACTTAAAAATATGTTTGGGGTTAAGGACGGTGATGCGGTTGTCTTTATGGGCGGCAATAAAAAACTTATCAGCAAATTTGCAGGAAAAGTCCGCACAAAACTCGGCGAAGAGCTGGATTTGATTGAGAAAGACGCGTTCCGTATCTGCTGGATTGTCGATTTTCCGTTTTACGAGGAAAACGAAGAAACAGGCGCAGTTGAATTTTCGCACAATCCGTTTTCCATGCCACAGGGCGGAATGGACGCGCTGTTGAACAAGAATCCGTTTGAGATACTGGCTTATCAGTACGACATGGTCTGCAACGGCGTGGAATTGGCTTCCGGCGCAGTCCGAAACCACAAACCGGAAATCATGTACAAGGCATTTGAGCTGGCGGGATATGACCACAGCGTCGTGGACAACAAATTCGGCGGTATGATTAACGCATTCAAGTACGGCGCGCCGCCGCACGCAGGATGCGCTCCGGGGATTGACCGCACGGTCATGCTGCTTTTGGACGAACCGATTATCCGCGACGTCATCTTGTTCCCGTTAAACGGCAAAGCGCAGGATTTGCTGATGCAGGCGCCGAATACGGTTTCCGAGCAGCAGTTGAAAGACTTGCATCTGGATATTAAGTCCGACGCATTGGCCTAATATAGCAGACGGCGGCAACCAGACGGCTGCCGCCTTTTCTTTTCTCAGGTGTTTAAAATGCGCTACGGCATCTCTCCGGAAACATATATAGCAAAAGTCTCCGCGGCGGTTATTTGGTTCTGTTTCACTGCCTTTTCTTTATATATTGCCCCGTTTCATGAAATATGGGCTGACGAAGTTCAGGCTTTTTTGATTGCACGCGATGCCAGTTTCAGCGAAATTTTGACAGTTATCCCGCATCAGGAGGGGCAGCCGGTATTATGGCATTTACTGCTGAAATTGCTTATTGCCATATTTGGCGAAGAATTAAACATTACCTATGTTTCAATTGTGGTTATGTCCATAACGGTCGGTATATTTTTATTCTGCTGTTGGGTTCCGTTGATTTATAAAATACTGTTGCCGTTCGGGCATTATTTCCTTTACCAGTACAATATCATTTCACGCAACTACTGTCTGGCATATCTGGCAATGGTTTTGCTTGCCGTGCTTTATGAAAAGAGGCATCGGTATATTTGGAGATATGCACTATCATTGCTGCTGTTTGCAGAATCTGCCGCTTTTTTGGCACCAGTTGCCGCTGTTCTCGGGCTGTTTTGGTTTTCGGAAGCCTATCGGCGGACTTCGGGAAAGCCGTTTCAATATATTGCCCCTGTGTGTCTGTTGGGCGGATGCGGCTTGCTTATGCTATGGCAGATCCTGCCGGTCAATATGGTGCAGTACAATATGCGAATCGAGCATATTGAAAATTATCCATACAATGTGCTGGCTCATTTTCCCGAAGCATTTTTTGCCGGTGAAAATACGATGCTGAATCTGACTTTTTTGTTTATCACCGCTTTTTATGCGGTAAAAACGGCAATGAGCACATCTTTTTATGTTAATATGCGGAATAATTTGCCGGTCGTATTGCGTTTTACAACAGTTTGGAGCGTTTTCATTGCCACTTATTTTGCTGTCCGCCCGATGTACTATCACCAAGGGCTTATATGGGGACTTTTTCTCTGTTCGGTTTATATGTTTTTTCCGAACTATGCCCAAAGCAGAAAGCATTATTTGTTTCTGGCATGTGCCGTTATGCAGATATACTGGAGTGCCGTTTCTGCCGATTATGAGATAAAACACCCCTACTCTTCGCAGAATCAGGTTTTGGGAATGCTGGCCAAACATAACGTTTTCGAAAATCCCGAAGCAAAAGTTCAGGCTGTCGGCTTTCACACTCTGCCTCTGCAATTAATTCTCGGCAGAGATAAATTATATATTGCAGACAAAGCTCCGATGTACTGGCTCTGGACCGAAGAAGACATGGCCGTTAAAGGCGACAATATGCAGGAGCTTATTGACCGCCATCATGATATTGCCGTTATAGACGAAGACGATGCTGCGGGAGCCGATTTCAGCTATTATGAAAATCAGGCCGAATTTAACGGCTACAAAATCCCGGCAGCCGCCGTTTATAAGGGATATCTTTTTTATGAGCAGGGAGTGCGCCTTTTTATCCGCAAAATGGGCACAGGTCCCAAAGTCAAGCCGGATATGGAAAAGAAAAAACAGGACAAAGATAGAATTAATCAGGACAACAGACTGCTAAATAATTATTAATTTTAAATTAAAAAAACTCTTTACAAATAAAAATATTGCGGTATACATTGGTACGAATAACAGAGAGGGCTAACGGCATGCCTTCCTGTTATGTGTGAATCCAACTTAAATTTTTGAAAGGGATTGAAATGCCTAAATTAAAAACGAAAAGTTCGGCGAAAAAGCGCTTCAGCGTTACCGGAACCGGCAAGCTGAAAAGAAATTTTGCGAAAAAGAGACACTGCCTCTTCTGCAAAACCCAGAAAATGAAAAGACAAGCCCGCGGCACGACTTTGCTTTCAGAAGTCGATGTCCAGATTGTTAAGAAATTTTTACCTTATTTGTAGTTGTAGGAGGATATGTAAATGTCTCGTGTAAAAAGAGGTGTTACGGCTCATGCCCGTCATAAAAAAATTTTGGATATGGCGAAAGGCTACAGAGGCCGCAATAAAAACGTTTTCAGAGTAGCTGTTGAAAAAGTTGAAAAAGGTTTGCAGTATGCTTACCGTGACAGAAGAGCGAAGAAAAGAAATTTCCGTTCTTTGTGGATTCAGCGTATCAATGCTGCTACGCGCTTGAATGATATGACTTATTCTCGATTTATCAGCGGGCTCAACAAGGCAGGTATTGAGCTTGACCGTAAAGTGCTGGCTGATATCGCTTACAGAGAGCCCCAAGCTTTTGCTAAGTTAGTAGAAACTGCCAAAGCGGCTCTGGCTAAATAATTTTTAGATTTAGTATAGTTTATATCAGATAGGAAAGAGTCGTCTTGGGCAACCAAGAGGACTCTTTTATATTTAAAATTGTTATGAACTTCCGCGGCATTTTTTACGGCAGCGGAAAAAAGACAAACAACAGCCGGCCTTTGGGAGCGGCAAAAGGGTGATTTCAGGAAACACTCCTGTTGTTTCTGGGAAATATCCTTCTTATAAGGTGAACAAATGAGTGATATTGAAGTTATAAAAACAAGCCTGTTGGAACAGATTGCCAATGCAGAAGACGCAAAAGCCCTTGACGAGGCAAGAGTTGCGGCATTAGGCAAAAAAGGACAGATTACCGAACTGTTAAAAACACTGGGCAGCATGCCGATGGAAGAAAGAGTTTCTTTCGGAAAGAAGATTAATGTTGTCAAAGCGGAAATTGAAGCAAAAATTACCGAAAAAAAACAGGAATTGGAAACCAAACAGCTGAATGAAAAGCTGAAAAAGGAAGTTATTGACGTTACCCTTCCCTGCCGGCCGGAAACGCAAGGACGAATCCATCCGGTTTCCAAAGTTTATGAAGAAATTGTCGCTATTTTTGCCCAGATGGGATTTGAAGTGGCTGAAGGCCCGGACATTGAAGACCAGTTCCATAACTTTAACGCACTCAATATGCCGCCGAACCACCCTGCCCGCCAAATGCAGGACACGTTCTACATCAATAATGATGCTAATAAGGAATTTGATATGGACTCTGCTTATGTGGTCAGGACGCATACGTCCGGTGTACAAATCCGTACCATGGAAAAGAAGCAGCCGCCAATCCGCATTATAGCGCCGGGCAGAACATACCGTTCCGACTACGATGCGACGCACACGCCGATGTTCCATCAGGTAGAAGGTTTGGTTATTGACAAGAAAACGACTATGGCCGATTTAAAGGGCTGCCTGTATGATTTTATGAAAGAATTTTTTGAAGTTGACGAACTGCCTATCCGATTTCGCCCGTCGTTCTTCCCGTTTACGGAACCGTCTGCCGAAGTTGATATCGGCTGCCTAAAGACTAAAACCGATTTAATTATCGGAGCAGGAACAGACTGGCTGGAAGTTTTGGGGTGCGGCATGGTACATCCGAATGTCCTACGCGCTGGAGGCATCGACCCAGATGAATATCAGGGATTTGCCTTCGGGGTCGGCATTGACAGGCTTGCGATGTTAAAATACGGCATTCCGGATTTGAGGACTTTCTTTGAATCTGACGTACGCTGGATTAAAAATTACGGATTTACCCCGCTCGACTTTTCATCAATGACAAGCGGACTGAGCAACAACGGAGGACTGGCACGATGAAATTTACATTATCCTGGTTAAAAGAACATCTGGATACAACAGCAGGCGTTGACGAAATCAGCGAAACACTGACTCGCATCGGCCTTGAAGTCGAGGAGGTCGTTAATCCGGCTGCTGCACTGGATGGCTTTATCACGGCACGCATTGACAAAGTTGACATGCATCCGGATTCCGACCATCTGCACATATTAGCCGTCAATACAGGCAAGGAAATACTGCAAGTCGTCTGCGGTGCGCCAAACGTCCATGAAGGGCTGGTTGGCATTTATGCTCCGACCGGAGCACTGATTCCTGCATACGGAGAACGCTTAAAAGTTGCAAAAATCCGCGGCGTGGAAAGCATGGGCATGATGTGCTCGGAAAAAGAATTACTTGTTGGCGACGACCATAACGGCATTATCGAGCTGCCGGCAGAGACCAAGGCCGGCATTCCGGCGGCGGAAGTTTTGAATATTGATCCGGTTTTTGAAGTTTCGATAACCCCAAACCGCGCCGAATGTTTAGGCGTACGGGGAATTGCCCGGGATTTGGCCGCTGCGGGGCTCGGCAGGCTGAAACCGTTGGATATTCCTGCAATCAGAGGGACGTTCAAAAGCCCGGTTAAAGTAACTGTTTCATGCCCTGAAGCCTGCCCGACATATACGGCACGCTACATCAGAAACGTCAACAACAAAGCGGAGACGCCAAAGTGGATGAAAGACCGTCTGACGGCTATCGGGCTGCGTCCTATTTCCGCCCTGGTGGATATTACCAATTATATCAACTATGATTTAGCACGTCCGCTGCACGTTTTTGATGCAGACAAGCTTAAAGGCGACATCCAGGTCAGGATGGCTCATGACGGTGAAGAATTTCTGGCGCTGAACGAAAAAAGCTATATGCTGGACAACAAAGCACTCGGCATTTGCGACGACGAAGGCGTACAGTGCCTTGGCGGCATCATGGGCGGATTAAACAAAGGCAGCTATGAAGACACAAAGAACGTTCTGCTGGAGTGTGCATTGTTTACGCCGGCCTGCATTGCCAGAACCGGACGCAAGCTTCAGCTTGACTCCGATTCACGTGCCCGGTACGAACGCTGGGTCGACCCGATGTCAAATATCAGCGGTAACAATTATGCCACGAAAATGATTTTGGATATCTGCGGCGGCGAAGCTTCGGAGATGGAAATTGCCGGAGAAGAAAAATCTGTCGCCAAACCGGTATATCTGCGGCCGGAACGAATGAAAACTTTTATCGGTATGGAGGTTGCCAAAGAAACTTGTGAAGAAATTCTCCACAATCTCGGATTTGAAATCAGCGAAGAAAACGGCAATATCAAGGCGATTTCTCCGTCATGGCGCGGCGATATTGAATGCGAGCAGGATTTGATTGAAGAGGTCGTACGGATGATCGGGCTTGATAACATTCCGGCAACTTCAATGAAAACGGCCGAATTTCCGAAACCGGTTTTAACGCCGTTGCAGAATAATATTGTCATGGTCAAGCATGAGCTTGCTTCACGTGGTATGTACGAAACGGTTACATTCAGCTTTACCGACAGCAACATTGCAAAATATTTCCGCAGAGGGCCGGAAGCGGTATTTATTCAAAATCCGATTATCAATGAGCTTGACGAAATGCGGCCGTCACTGTTGCCGAATCTGCTTATCGGCGCCAAAAACAATATTGCGCGCGGATACGGCAATTTGGCATTGTTTGAGGCAGCACCCGAATTTTTCGGCCGTAATCCCGGCGAACAGCGGGCTATGGCTTCCGGCATCCGGGTCGGAAAGACCGCGAAAAAGGACTGGACAAACTCCATGCGCGCTTATGACGTATTTGACGTCAAGGCCGACGCGCTGGCAGTTATTGCCGCGGCGAAAGGCCCGATTGAGGCACCACAGATTACGACCGACGCACCGTCTTACTACCACCCGGGGCGCAGCGGCGTTATTCGACTCGGCAAAAACGTCCTCGCGTATTTTGGTGAACTGCACCCGGCGATTCTCAAAGCGCTTGACATCAAAACCAATGTTATGGCTTTTGAGGTTTTCCTTGACAATATTCCGCTGCCGAGGGATGTAAAATCCAAAGCTAAAAAGAAGCTGGAACTTTCTCCTTTGCAAGCAGTTGACAAGGATTTGGCATTCGTCGTTGCCCGTAACGTTTCGGCCGTCAGCATAGCGGCGGCTGCTAAAAATGCAGACCGCAGCAATATTGCCGATGTACGGATTTTTGATGTTTACGAAGGCGAGAATCTGCCCGAAGACAAGAAATCTGTTGCTATCAGCGTTACGTTCCAGCCGAAAGACAAGACCTATACCGATGCCGAACTGGAAGCATTGATGAACAAGGTCATTCTGGAAGTCGGCAAAAAGACCGGTGCAGTTTTGCGATAGACCGTTTTTTAATAATCGGTATAAAGACAGCCGCCGGATTATTCCGACGGCTGTTGTTGTAATCTGAAGAATTACTGTCTGGGTCGCCGGGCTGTTTTTGGGAGATTTTGTCTTTGAATGAAATTTCTTATATTGTCCCTTGCGACTGTTTTATTTTGCTTTTTGGGCAAATAGATATTATCGGGCAGTTGTTCTTCAGAAAACACAGTATTTTTGAAAACAAACATAATCCCCGCTTTCGCAGGGGATTACATTTTTGTGCCCGGAAAAGTTACTGCTGCAGATACTTCAGCGTTACGCCGTCGCCTTTCAGCTCAAGTTCTTTCCCTTTCAAACTATAGGTTCTAACCTTGTCCAGATTTTGAAAATAAGCATGTTCCTTTTTTATCTCGTCTTCAGGGCCGGCCATCATTGTAGATGCGACAGGACCAAATTTAATGTTATCCTTTTCTGCCTTGTAAGTACCGAAATAATTATTCAAGGCTTTTCCGTAAAAACGATCTTCCTTAGCATCAAAAGACAATGTGATATTTTTATCCGTTGCCAGTGTGAAGTTTTTCCCTTTCAATGATGCGGGGTCAGCCTCCGAACAGGCATTCAGCATAAACACGGCAGCCAGCGCCAGCAGTATTTTTTTCATATTTCTCTCCTTAATAAAATCATGACACGACTACTATATATGACAAACAAATCCGGTTATCAACAAAATTCTCGACATATATTAATTTCTGCCAGAGGAAAACGCATTTTATTGAAATTATTTATTGACTTTTTAATATGTATTAATTATTATATATATTGTATATGATACATATTTTGGAGTCTATTTATATGAAAGCATTTTTTACCTTATTATTGTTTTTAACGGGAACAGCGGCAGAAGCTTTGGCTAATCCGGCCTGCATCGTTTGTACCGTTGCAATCGGCGCTTCGCTGGAAATTTCCCGCAAGCTCGGCATCAGCGACGACATTGTCGGTTTATGGACAGGCGCGCTGTTTTCTCTGCTCGGATATTGGACTATCCTCTGGTTTGAAAAAAAAGGGTGGTACTTTGCAGGGCGCAATGCAATTCTTATGCTTGCCTGTATTGCATCTTCCGGCTTTGTTTATTTGGGGCTGCTGCCATACACCCCGAAAATTATCGGCTTTTTATATATTGATACATTTCTTTTATCGGCATTAATCGGAGCATTTCTGTATATTGCATCGCAAAAACTGTATCAATATATGAAAAACAAAAACAGCGGACATGCACATTTTCCGTTTGAAAAAGCGGTATTTCCGGTTGTTTTGCTGTTCGCGGCCAGCGTTATTTTAACATATTATCCATTATAATTTATCAAGGAGACAAATGATGAAAAAAGCAGAAAATGTCAAAGAATTCGTGGAACGGATTGACGCGACGAAGAAAGTTAATCCGAAAGACCTGTCTTCGGATCAGGATTTGACAATTGCGATTATGAACCTGATTTCGATTGAGGAACATCTGGT